>ERZ1034855.299-NODE-299-length-23414-cov-5.209127_pt1 | contig 23414 bp, 20 predicted proteins | sample MGYA00520699_ERZ1034855 | MGnify/ENA primary metagenome ERZ1034855 (study PRJEB33766, sample SAMN09781730) | gut metagenome | biome: gut microbiome | host: Homo sapiens | place: Madagascar | study: EMG produced TPA metagenomics assembly of the PRJNA485056 data set...
GCCAAGATCAGCTAAGGGAGAAAGAACGATGCATGTTGATTTTCTGACCATGTACGCCAATGAACTGACGCTTTCCGGCGCAAGCAAGGATTCGAAGGTTCTTGATATTGGCAAGGCCGGCATTTCCGAAGGTGTCGGTTATATCTACGTCCGTAATGTCGGGGCGGTGACCGGGCTCGCAAGTGTGGCGCTTCAAGGCAGTTCCGATAACTCCACGTTCACGGAAATCCTTTCCTACAAGCTGACTGACCTCACGGACGGTGGTGGGATCAATATCCCGATTCCGCAGGGATTACCCCAGTACACCAAGTTGGTGTTTGCGGGCACGTCCATGTCTGGCAAGGTGTCTGCCGGCGTGACGCTCCGTCCGGACAGCCCGCGCGGGAAGCGAATCGGGGATTATGAAGCGAATCCTAACTACGCTGCTTAAGGAGGTGATCCTTATCTCTCCGCTGGTCTGACGGTTGGCGGTGCGCAGTTTTACGGGGAGTCTGACGGCTCCCCGCTTTCATAGGAGGCCCTATGGCTACCGTTGTCGATATTTGTAACATCGCGCTGTCGTATCTCGGCGATACGGGCACGGTGACTTCCATTGATCCGCCCGAAGGTTCTCCGCAGGCGGATCATTGTGCCCGGTTCTACCCGTTGGCGCTTAACCGTATTCTCACTGAAACGGCGTGGACATTTGCCACAAAGCGCACCAAACTCAATCAGCTGAAAGAACCTCCGATTGGTGCGGCCTATGCCTACGGATATCCGTCGGATTGCCTGCAGATTCAGCGTGTATTCGACAAGTTGGGCCGTGACCTGTATTCCTATCATCTTGAACGGTCGGATTACGGTATGGCGATTCTGACGGACGTTCCAGCGGATTGGGTTCGGTATACGACGTCGCTGGTGCCGGCCGAGTTGTTCCCATCGGATTTTGCCGATGCTCTGGCGCATTTGCTGGCAGCCAAACTCGCAGGTGCAGCGATTACCGGGGCGACTGGTGCTTCCATGGCAGAAGAACAACTGAAGATTTACACGCTGATGGTGAAAGACGCTATTAAGCGCGACGCTTTGCAGGACACTTCGGTGGATATGGCACGAACGCCTTATACGGGTGATATGCGCCTTCCAGAGGAAATGGGAGGCTGGTATGGCCGTTGATAAAGTAATTCAGCTTAGCTTTGCCGGGGGCGAAATCTCGCCGGATATGTATGGCCGCCGCGACGACGTGAAGTATCAGGCCGGGCTTTTGAAGTGCCAAAACTTCATCTGCCTGCCGCAGGGACCTATCCGCAACCGCCCGGGGTTCGAGTTCGTGAACAAAGTGGGTAACGACTCGCGCCCAGTGCGGCTGATCCCGTTCACGTACAGTGCCGGGCAGACGATGATTATTGAGCTCGGACACAAGTACGCCCGGTTCCATAGCTACGGTGCGACGCTGGTGAATGACGACGGGACGGAGTATCAGGTCACAACACCTTGGGATTCTGCGGACTTGTTCTCTTTGGATTATGTACAGTCTGGTGACATTGTGACGGTGACGCACGAAAACTATCCGCCGACTGAAATTCGTCGCTATGGCGCACGGGACTGGCGAATCGTAACAGTCGAGACCAATACGAAACTCCCGACGCCGACGGGGGCAGCGGCGGTACGTGCAACGGCTGCGGCTGAAGATTCGAACGCCGACAAGTACACTCAGAAGTATCGGGTATCTTGCCTCAATGCCGACAAAACAGAGGAAAGCGAAGCGAGTGAAGCGGTGAGTGTCGTGGCAAACCTCTACGCTTACGGGACTACGGTCAAGATCACCTGCGACGTGATGAAGGGCGCAGCCTTCTATCGCTTCTATAAAAACAAGGGCGGACTTTACGGCTACATTGGCGATAGTGAAACGCCGGAAATCGTCGACGACAACATTACGCCGAAGACGGATATAACGATTCGTCGCTTTGATGATGTATTCTCTACGTCTCACGGCATTAAGTCAGTGACGGTAACAAACGGCGGAAGCGGTTACACCAACTGCGTCAATGGACTTTTGCCGGTGGAAAACATTAGCACGACGTGGATTTCACGTTCTGGCTACCCTTCGCTTTCAGTAACGCTTAGAGATTCGGCCAATACTGGCTACGGCGGCAAAGTTGAGTTGGTGCTTGAGCGACACTCATCGCCCGGAACGTCTTCAAGCGGTAACAGTTATACCAACTACTACACGACGCTGAAGGGCATCCGAATTGTCTCCGAAGGGAACAACTACACTTCTCCGAAGGTGGTGGTTTCCGGTCAGACACGCTCTTTTTTTGGTTCCACAAAGACAAAAACTGAGACGTACTCGCTCTCTACTTATTCTGGCGTTCCGACGGTGGAAGTGTCCGATAGTACGGGGTCGGGGGCTCAGCTGCGGGCTGTGGTTGAAAACGGGAAGGTTGTTTCCGTACAGATCAGGGCGGCGGGTTCCGAGTACACGGCACCGAAACTGACATTCCGCGGCGGTACGGGCTCCGGTGCTACGGGTACGGCGACGGCAGGTGGCGCTGGTGACTATCCTCGGGCCGTCGGGTACTTCGAGCAGCGGCGTATCTTTGCCGGATTGCATTCGGATCCTCAACGTGTGCTGATGACGCGTACGGGCAGTGAGTCGGACTTCAGTTATTCCCTCCCATATCGCGATGATGACCGCGTGAGTTTTCAAATGGCAAGTCGAGAATTCAGCGCAGTACAGCACGTCGTTTCGCTGACAAGCCTGATTCTCCTCACGTCCAGCATGGCTTTCCGCATCAGTCCGCAGGACGGCAGTGTGATTTCTCCGTCGTCCATTGCCGCAAAGCCTCAGAGTAATACAGGATCGAGCCGGGTGATGCCGCAGGTCGTCGGCAATGCTGTTGTCTATTGTGCGGCCCGTGGCGGGCACGTCCGAGACTTTGCTTATGAATATTCGGCGGGCGGCTTTGTGTCGTCGGATTTGTGCCTCCGGGCTTCGCATCTTTTCGACTTCAAAAATATTTTGGACTCGGCATTGGCTTTGGCGCCTATACCGCTTCTTTGGTATATCAGTTCCGATGGCTCGCTTTTGGGGCTGACATACATTCCAGAACAGGAAGTTTTGGCCTGGCATCAGCACATTACCGACGGTGTGTTTGAGTCAGTGGCGGCCGTGGAAGAGGGCGAAGAGGACCATCTTTACGTTGTCGTTCGTCGTGAAATCAACGGGCAGACGAAACGCTACATTGAGAGGATGACTTCAATGAACGTTGAAAACATCCAGGATGCGTTCTTTGTGGACTCGGGCGGCGTGTATTCCGGGGAGCCGACAACGCACGTTACCGGTTTGAATTGGCTCGAAGGCCAGACGGTTTCTATCCTTGCTGATGGTGCCGTCATGCCTCAACAAGTTGTAACGAATGGAGCGGTCGATCTTGATTCGCCTGCGTCCAAAGTGATAGTCGGATTGCCTTTCGAGGCTGATGCTAAGACGTTGCCGCTCACAATGCAGAACAAGAGTGCGCTTGGTGGGGGCATTAAAAAGAACATCATTCAAGCCTTCCTACAGGTCTATCGCTCGTCGGGTGTATTTGTGGGCCCGGACTTTGACAATCTCACGGAATACAAACAGCGTACGACAGAAATGCCCGGAAAGCCGCCGGAACTCAAGACAGAGGAAATTGAGTTGCGCCTCGCGCCGACGTGGCAAACCGAAGGTTCCGTTTGCATTCGGCAGGCTGACCCGTTGCCGCTCACGGTGCAGGGGTTGGTTCTTAATGTCTCGACTTAACCGTCCATAAAGAGTCGCCTCGCCCTTCGAAAATGCTTCCATTAGAAGAGGGGCGAGATTCCCATGCAGGAACACAGCGAGACTTTTCCCTACCTTTTTTCCGCAGGGGTAGCAGCTATGGCACAGGCGGCAATGTTTTTGAATCGGACGGCGAAAGGAGAGCCTTTCCGTTGGCTCGACTTCTGTTCTGCGATTTTGGCGTCGGCGATTATGGGGTTGTGTATCTGCATGGCTTGCCACGCTTATGGACTTGGTTTTGAGTTTGGCGGGGCGATGGCTGGTCTTGGCGGAATGATTGGTAAGGAGGCGGTTGGAATTGTGCTCCCTGCAGTCAGAAAGTATCTGGGTATCCAGTGACGATCCGATCAGGTTGTGCACATGGCTGGACGAATTAAGTTGTACATGGGGGAGAGAATAAAAAAAGAAACCTCCGAAGCGGTGGCACGCGACGGAGGTCAACTACATAAATTTAGCAGTATGACCCAGGAGGATCATGGAAGAAATTGTACATGGTTTGGCGCCAACTTTGAAGTGGCTGATTATGAAAAAGGATAGCGAATTACCGTGGGTTACCCGCGTTGCTCGATGGGCACTTCTGGGGTTCGGTGTGTGCTACGGCGCATTGATGTTGGCTGAGAAGTTTATTGAGGTGTTCTCATGAGATACGGTTTCTTTGACGAAAAGGAGTTGCAGAGTCCGAATGACCCGCATCAGTCTCCTTTCCCGCACGTCGTACGGGACGAGCTTTTGAATCTTTTGAACCGCATCCGCCGGCAGTGGGGGAAGCCGGTTCTCGTTAATTCGGGATACCGAAGCCCAGAATACAACGCGACGATTCCCGGGGCCGTGTCTAATTCTTATCACACGAAAGGCATGGCGGCGGACATTCGAGCGGATGATCCGCGGTTAATTCCCGAGTTTCAGGACTTGTGCCTGGAACTCAATAAAGACGGCGGCGTCGGACTTTACGATGCGTTCGTACATGTTGACGTGCGTGGGCGTCACGCTTTTTGGGACTACAGGAGTCGCAAATGATGGAGCTCAAAGACACTGCCGCGCTGATGTGTAGCGATGACTACAAAGATCGCTTCAAGGCGGAGTACCTGCAACTGAAAATTCGCCGAGACAAACTCGCTGCAATGCTTGTTAAATGGGACACTGGGAAATTAGGCTTTACGCCGACTTGTTCCCGTGGCCTTTATACGTTCCAGCTCTACACGATGGACGGCTATCTCGACATATTACGACATCGCGCGAAACTCGAAGGGGTTGAGTTGTGAAAGATTACGTCTACATGGTGGCGGTCGTCCTGGCTTTCGGGGCGGGGGGCTGGCTGACTTCTGCCCACTACGACAGAGAAATCGCACTCATGGAGGCAGCGCAGTCTGATGCGCTACGTGCGGCGGAGAGAAAGAATGCTGAAGGACTTTCGAAAGCAACGGACACGATTAACCTGGCGCAGGCTGAGTACAACGATTTGCGTGCTGAGCTTGATCGTGCTCGCGCCCGGTTGCGCCACGCGGACGGTAACGGCTCCGCCGGCGGAGATTCCGCAGACACTCTTAAAAAGCGAGTTGCCCGACTGGAAGACTTGGTTCGTCGACTGGCTTACGCTGGTTCAGAGTGCGGCCGACTTTATCAGCGCTGCGCCGCAAACCACGACGCCCTCACCAAAGTAGTCCGTCCATAAAGTTCTGATCTTTCGGTTTACTCTCGGCTTAAATCCGGGAGTGCCGAATGCCTCAATATCTCCATCCAACCAAACAGACAAGCGAAGGATCTACACAATCCTCCGCGATTTCGTCGTCCGCAAACGCTTTCATGAGCGTAAAAGGTGCGGGCGGCTTCTCTCAATTTCAGCAAGGATTCAAGGTCGGTTACACGTCCGTGATGCATATCGGCGGGACGTGGCTTGCCTATCGCGCTGCAAAGCAGGAAAAGGCGCTCATGAAAATGAATGCCGACTTAATGAATTTGCAGGCGCAGAGCTACGAGACGGCGGCAGACGACGTGATGGCCGGCGGTGAACGTCAGGCGGCGGCCATTGGGTATGAGGCCGGGCAGGCAAAGTCAACTACCAAAACCCGGCAGGCTGCAGCGGGCGTCCGCGTGGGCGGTTCCGGATCGGCAGCCGAAGTGCTGACCTCCATTGACATTGTGAAGGAAATGCAGGTGAATCAGGTGATGGCGAATGCCGTTGCTGAGTCCTGGGGCTACCGCCGTTCGGCTGTCGATTACAAGAATCAGGCACTTGCCTACCGTTCGGCCGCAAAGTCTATTTCTCCATGGGCGGCTGCGCTGACCACTTTCAACAACTATGCGATGGACATTATGAATGGCCCGATGGGCGGCTCACAGTCCGGTTCTGGCAAGTCCTCGTACAGCGGCGCAACCTTGAGCGATTTCAAGGATGTTTTCGGTGGCAGTTCCGGTAGCGGTGCTACGTCGTCTGGCTCATCCGGGGCTCAAGGATGGAGCCTCAAGATGCCTTCTAATTTCAGTTGGAGCAAGTAATGGGAACTATCACTGTGCCCGGTAATCCGTATCAGGGCGGCGTGACTCCGAACGCTGTAAGGGGGCTCGGGACGCTTCATGCTATGCCGGATTCCAAGTGGCGTACTGACAAACTCGTCGCCGGGGCTACTGATAAGATTGTCTCGGCTGTGGATAAGTGGCAGGCCGAAACCGACAAGACGCTCGTGCAGGACGCTATCAATCAATCCAAGAGCGAACTCGAAGATTTGAAGTCGAATCAGGAAGAGGGTTGGGGCAATCTCACGGGCAGTAACGCCCTTAACCGCCCTGACGGGAAAAGTCTGTCGGAAGAGTATCTCGAAAAGGGACGCGCACTCTTCGCAAATCGCCGCGGTCAACTGAAGACAGATCGTCAGCGGAAGATGTATGACCTCTATTCGCAGGCGGCCTATCAGCAGTTGGGGGCAGAACTTCAATCCCATATGGTGAAGCAACAGGCGGTATTCGAGAAGGCGACGCACGCGGCGACTTTCAATACTGCGACGAATGACGTTTTAAACGGTGTCCAGTCCGGCGATATGGACAGGGCGAACTCAGGCTACGCCGTTGCAATGTCTGAACTGCAGTGGCAGGCTGACAAGTCTGGCCTTCCGGTTGATGTGCCGAAACTGATGGACACCGTTAACTCAAACGCTATCGGTATTTTCATTGAGGGCAAGAACCTTGCGGCGGCTCGTGCGTGGCTGAAGGCGCACAAAGACGATATGAGCGCTGAGCAGGTCGCTAAAAGCGAAAAACTCATCAAGGCCGGTCAGCAGAAACAGGACATTGAGTACCTGGTGGAAAAGGTGCTCGCGACTTCCGGAAGCGATTCGGACATTCTGAAGGCGACGCACGAGGCCACCAAGGGCACTGATGCCGACGTTCGGCAGGGCGTTACGGTGAAGGTTCGGCAGGCGCTGGCGGCGCGTGAATGGGAAAAGCGCATGGAAGCGTCTGATCTTGTTAATACGGCCTACAAGGCGCTAGACAACAATGAAGAGTTGCCGGTTACGCTACTGCAGCGTTTGGACGAACTTGATCCAGAAAAGGCGGCAAAGGTGCGGGATGCTCAGGCGTCCCGAAATCTTTGGGGCTTGGATAGCGCAGGAGTGATGGATTTCGTGAACTCCGCCCGAACGAAAGAAGCAAAAGCTCTTGGGGTAAAAATTCTGAAGGAACGCGAGTCTGATCCTATCGGTGTCGCGATGGCTACGAATCAGTACGGCATCACCCCGCTCAATTGGCAGAACACAGATGAGCTGAAAGCGCAACTTCAGAAGCGCGTGGAAATGGCGGACGCGATGGCGAAGGATTGGCAGGTGCCGCAACGCCTTTTCTCTAAGCAGGAGGCCGCAGGACTGGTGACGCTTCTTGATAGCTCGCCGATTGAAACCCGCGTAGCACTTTTGAAAACGATTGCTGACACGGCGGGTCCGGACGGGATTCGTATGGTGTCAGGGCAACTGAAGAAAAACAGCAACAAGTACGCCATAGCGATGGCGGGGTTTGACATTGTTCCAGGCGATGGCGGAATGACCGCGGGCGAAATGTACCTGCGTGGCCTTCAGTTAATTTCTGACAAACAAGTGAAGATCGATCCTGCGGCAGTTTTGGGTACAGAGGCGATGATTAAACGCGCCTTGGGCGAATCCGAAGGCGGGCGGGTAAAAGGACTGTACTCTGAAGGTACTCCGTCCTTTGAACTCACTGCGGAATTGGCTAAAGGGATTTACGCGTATCAAGCATGGGCGGGTTCCGCCTCTCCGGACAGTGCTGTGGCTGCAGCTGTCGGCGGCGATGTTGTTACGTATAACCGACGGAAAACCATTCTGCCTAAGGGAATTTCAAGCGTTTCGGCTCTTCATGACTTGGTGATGGCGAAGGCCGTAGAAGTCCGAAAGATGAAGGGGGCGTTTTACGCGCCGGGACTGCTTGACGCCAATGGCAAACAGTTAGCGGGGACGCCCGAAGAAATCGCCTCACGGATGACAAAGATGGACTTGCAGCCTGTCAGTGTCAACCGAGAAGACGGCAGTGTGACGTACCGCCTTATTGCCAATGGTGAGTACGTATATACGCCCGATTTAAAACCTTACGAATTTAACCTCGTCAAGCCGCCGAAAGATGATTCTTTGCCGTTCTATCAGTTTGCTAATGGCGGTTTGGCTATTGAAGGTACAAAGGAAAACTGATGCTCTTTTCTCAAATTTATGACTCTGGTACTCCGCAGTTGACGGAAGATCAGGCGCGGCAGATGCGCATTAACCGTTGGGGTGTGGATACTGTTGGCCCGCGCGATGCGTTCTCGGAGGATTATTCGGATAAGTTCAATACCGTTTTGTCGCCTGATGAGGAAGAAAAATATCAGGCATGGGCGACAGAGAATCACCGCGAAAAAGACGTTTACGACTACGACTTGCGCGGCGCTTGGAAGGAGCTGCAGTCAGGCACGATGTCTGAAGATGAGCGCGGTCACTTGGGCGACAAATACAAAAAGCCGAATCATCCGACTTTCTCGGATCAGTCGATTTACAGCGGTCAGGACGGTGTGACGGGCGGTGTATGGTCTCGGAATGCTGAGGGTAAGGACGTTTATACGCCGGGGCGGAAACTGTCGTCGGTTGAGGCAGATCGGCTGCGCCGTTACTTCCTGCGCAATGAGCCCGGCGTCGTGCTCGATCTGAAGGACAAGGTGTTTGATGAACGTCCGCTCCCTGGCGTCAATACGCCTCTCGGCGTCTTCTCGGGGCTTGGCGATACGTGGAAAGGCATTCCCGCTGCGGTGCTGCAGACGGCGAGTTCCGCTATCACGGCTTTCAAGAACACCGGGGCCGATGTTCTATCCCGCATGGGTACGGACGAAACCCGCGCCTGGTGGGAGGGGCAAAAGGCCGTCATGGATCAGAACGCCCGGGATATTCGCGACTACAACAAGGTTCACTTCGAGGTCGATCCCGAAACGATGGGTACGGCTTCTCAGATTGTCTACGGGCTTTTCAAGACGCTTCCGAAGGCAATTGGTTACGGTTTGGCGGGCGGCGTCGCCGGCGGCGCACTGGCTTTCGGCGCTGACGTGGGCATCGATGAGACGAATCGCCTGATGGATGAGGGCGTAGACCGCGACACGGCTATCAATGCCGGCCTGGTGTCGTTCGGGATGAACGCAATCGGTATGCGACTTCCGGCGGTTCTCGGTGCGAGCCGCGGGATGTCCGCGGCCTACGGCGCTGCAGCGAACGCCGGGACGAACGTGGCTGAAGTCGAGGGTATCAAATTCATCCTTGAACATCAGGATTACAACCAACTGGCTCAGCAGTACGACTTGAACGGCGTGGACTTGGCGGTAAGCGCGGTCATGGGTGCGGCCTTCGGCGGGGCGTTTTGGCGCAGTCCTGAGCAGATTCGGACGCAGAAGTATCAGGACGCGGCTCGTCTTGTCTACGATGATCAGCGGACGGCTCTTTTCAACAAGGGGAAGAGTCAGTTCAACTTCGAGCAGGCCGGGACGCAGGCAGCGATTAACGCCCGCGCCGTGGTGTCGCTTGCGAAGAGGCTGGGGATTGAGCCGGACAAGGTGCGAGACTTCTCGGCAAAGATCGTATGGTCGGAAGACGGAAAGTCTGCGGAGGTACCGGAAGAAGCCTTCAATATGCCGGTGACCCAGGGGCAGAACTGGCAATACGGGGATCGTGCAGCGAAGAACCTAGATTACAGGGTAAGGGTAACGCGCATAGAGAGCGACGGTTCTGCGGTTCCGGATAACAAGGGGCTGGCTCAACTTATCAAGCCGTATCGCGGTGATAACGCAGTTCCGTTGGATAATGAAGTTACCGGGTGGCGTTTCACTATTGGCGCCGATGATTCTGATGAGATCGTTCACGGTATTTCCCGTTTAAAGCGCGGTACCGAAAGCCGGGCGGCTAACGCAGTAGTTTTGAAAAATCTCCCTGAAGTGGTGAAGCACGCTTTCCCTGCGGAAAGTTACCGAGACATAAAAGCGTCTCAGGGGGTTAAATCCGCGGACAAAACCCTGCGCGGAATGCACCGGTTCTACTCTCCGGTGGTTATCGACGGAAAAGAGTTTCTTGTCAAAATCACTGTAAAAGATCGGATTTCGGACGGCGGGAAAGGAAGCAAAGATCGACTGGCGGCTTATCAAATTACCGGGATAGAAACAGAAAAGGCTCAACCGATTGTTGAGCCCTCTGTCCGCGGAGGCGATGCTTCGGCGGGGGGAAGCCCTTCAGAGGTTTTGCGCTCCGACGATTCATCCCCAAATGATCCTATTGCATCGCGTTATACCGAGGATGAAATCACTGTACGCGATATGTTGACAGGTGTCAAGCGGGATGGGGATGTTGTTTACAAAAAGGAAACAGGTGCGGACGGCAAAGAATCCTGGGTGAAGGACGAGGATAAGCGCTCTCGTTTCTTTGTGGATGAACCGAACGAGTGGGCTTATGCCGAAGATGGTGGCTATTGGCGTGACCCAACAGACACCACGTCTGATATGGAGTTCTATCAGACGACAGGAGCATTCTCTTACGATGCTTCGAGCCAACCGACTGATCGGCTCGTTGCGGTGCACCATATCGATGCCGACAATTTGCTGAAGGCTAATGCACTCGGCGGACTGGCCGTTCCGTCCATAGGCATTACGAAGGTGAATTCCGGTTATTCCGGTTTTGGCGACATTACCCTGATCGGGACAAAGGGGCTTATTGATCCCGCGACAGGAACGCCGGTTTACAGCGCGGACGCCTATACGAATACGTTCCCCGTGTTTGAGTGGGGAAAGTCCGTTGATAAGAAGAAGGCCGAGGCTCTACGGCAGGAGTATCGGAAGACTGAGCGGTTTTTCCGCGGCGGCATGGACAATGCCATGAGGTCGCTCATTGATAGCCCAGACCGTGACGACTTTATGTGGCGGTTCCGTACCTCTGTTGTCTCACAGAAGATGTTCCTTGATGAGAAGGGCATCAAGGTTGAGCCCGTTTATCAGCAGCCCTACGCCGGGACGCCTCTTGAGCATCTGTTGCTTCCGTTGTTCCAAAAGATTGAGGCTGACCAATCGCTCGATGTGGCAGGTTCGATGCAGGCCTACAACGAAGCGTACGTGCAGGCGGTTGATGCACTTGGTGACAAGGCGACTCGCGTTCAGAAGCGGAATGCCGACAAGATTCGCAACGGCGGTCGTTTGGTGGATGCTTATCTTTATACCCTGATCAACAATGTTGAGAAGATTGGTAAAGCGCCGACGGAGCCGCAGATTGATTCCTACGCGACGGAAAAGCGAATTCGCGAGGTCTTCGAGAATAACTCGGAAGGCTTTGATGCTTGGGTTGCTAAAAAGACGGAAGGCCTTTTTGGTGAGCCGAAAATCAAGGTCGGCGGCAAACTGGTTCCGGTGACGCTGCAGAACGTTGTCAAGGCTATGACGAAGCGCGTGGCAAAAAACACGCAAGACACGATGACGTTTGGTCCGGGCAAGGTGCGGGCGGCGGCTTCGAAGAAGTTCTCGTCAGTAAAAAGCATTCAGGCGAATCGCGAAAGGGTGGTTGATTCGGCGACGGCTAATGAGGCTAACAAGAGCATTGATGCCGCAATGAGTGACTTCAGGCGCCGGGCGGCAGACTTCTACGGCTACAAGGATGCCTTTGCGGCGATGGACGATGCGATGCGGGCATTGGCCGATTCTGCGAATGGGAAGCCGACGACCGAGAAGGTCCGCGCTGCGCTCGTCAAAAACGGTTTCAAGGAGCCGAAGGGAGGGTTCCCGTCAGAACTGTTGGACTCCGGTGTGAAAATTCTCACGGACGTGCAAAAGGGGCTTACGGACTATTTTGAGGCAAAGCCTCAGCGTGCAGTAGGCTTGAGCGAGTTTGCGGGCGCGGTGGTGCCTGAAGGGACCTTGCCGGAAGTGCTTAAGGTTCTGGAGGACGCCGGCGTTGAGGTGCGCACATACGCGAAAGATACTGTCCTCCCTGGTGGCGAACGGACAAACAATCGCTTGCAGGCTGAAAAGGAGTTGTCGCAGAAACTGCAGCAGGATCGCGGGGACGTGCTGTTTCAGCATGATAGGGGTGAAAGCGAAATCCGCGGTTCCTTCAACCCGCAGACGAACACTATCAAACTCACGCCGAATGCGAATCTTTCCACGTTCTCGCACGAACACTCGCACTGGTACCTGACGAATCTCTTTGCGCACGCGGCCGACAAAAACCTTTCCCCGGAAGCGCGGGCCGACATTGACGCCTTGCTGAAGGCATTCGGTCTCAAGTCCGTTGAGGAATACAACGCCTTGCCTTTCGAGAAGAAAGTCAAGCTGCAGGAGCAGTACGCAGCTTGGACGGAACGCTATCTCGCTGAAGGTGAGGTGCCGGCAGGGTATTTGCAGGGTATGTTCCGGAACTTCGCCCGGTGGTTGATGGATATGTACCGGGACCTCGTGGGCGAAGGTGCCGGCGACGATGCAGCCAAGAAGGAAATCGGCGAACGCTACAAGGCGCAGTTCGGCGAAGATCTACCGGAACTTTCGCCCGATGTTCGCCGGGTGCTTAACCGGATGTACGACGCCGAAAAGAAAATGTCGTCTTTTCGGTCAAATTCCGGGCAGGTGACGGCGGCTCGTGTCATTCAGGCTCAGCGTACGAATAATCAAAAGGTTACGGCTCCCTTGCAGGACGGCTCGGCTCCGAATGCCTATACGGCGGTGATTCGCGCTCAGCTGCAGGCGGCTCAGGCGATGAACTCCGGCGAACAGGTGGATGTTTCTCAGGCGATGAAAAACGTCCCGGTGAATGATGCAGCGGTTCGACAGGGGAAGAACGCCTTTGCGAAGTCCTACCAGATGGGCGACACGGGGACGATTGTGGTGCTTCAGAACCGTGACCGCACGGGCGCAGTGTCTGTCGGACAGATGAACGCCATTGCCACAGCTCCGGACTACACGCGACTTTCTGTCTCCCGCACGACGGATTCCGGTGCGCCGATTGTGTCCTATGGGACGGTGCCTGATTCACAGTATTTGGGGAATACGGAAACTGTGGCCGACGGCAGTCACAAAATTCCGATGACCTATGCCGTGGTCGAGGCGGATTCGGTGCTCCGCTCCAATAACTTTGACGGGACGCCCGTGCCGGAATACGGTACCGATCCTTCCCGGATGCACGCGATAGCGGGTAACGGGCGCATGGCCGGGCTCTCTGAAGCCTACAACCGCGGGACGGCTGAGCAATACCGACAGGACTTGATGGCCGATGCGCAATCCGTAGGGATCAATCCGGAAGTTGTGGCATGGATGCAGCACCCGGTGCTGGTGCGCATCATGCCGCCGGAAGCTGTGGAAACGGGTTTTATCGAACGGTCGAACTCCTCGAACGTCTTGGAAAAGTCGGCTCTCGAAACGGCGGTGCAGGATTCGCCGCGGATCCGTAACAATGTTTGGAAGTATCAGTTCGATGAGGACGGCGCGCCGACTCCGGAGACGGCGCGGCAGTTCACGATTGACATTGGTGAACCGAATTCCCTCGGGAAGCTACTTACGGCAGACGGGCGACCGACAGAGACTGCGACGAATCGGCTCCGTGCGGCCGTCTTCTATGAAGCCTACCGTGACCGGACATTGACCGCCCTGGTGGCGGACGATACCGATAAGCAGGGGATCAAGCGCATTTTGAACGCGATGGCGGCTTTCGCGCCTCACGTTATCAACATCCGGGAAGCCTCAAACGGCGCGGTTGACCTGGGCCCGATTTTGGTGGACGTGGTGAACCGCATCCGTAACGCGAAGATCGAAGGGACGCCGCTTGAAAGCATTATCGGTCAGGGTGACGTGTTCGGCGATAACCCGGCGGTGCAGCAGCTTTTGGGCTTCATTGCCGAGAATCAGAACTCGGCTGCGGCCATTGCTCGGGTGCTTGAACCGTTCGCGGCTGCGGTGGAAAACCGACTGAAGTCGTCCGGCAACGGCCCCCAGGGCGGTTTGTTTGGTGAGGCAGAAAACGTCTCGACAGACCTCGCCGACGTGATGGGCATCTTCCGCGATACGCAAAACCGCCTGATTTCTGAGGCGAATGCAGCGATGCGTGAAAGTGGTGCTACCGAAGGTTTCCGCGAGGCGTTGCCTGCGGTTGACGTTGAAACTATGCGGAATACGCTGCAGGCGTTGGCGGAAGCTCAGCGGCCGGCGGAGAAGGTGGTCGAATCGGTCGTTGAAACGGTGGCGGAGAAGCCCGCGCCGGAAGCCATTGCGCAGGCAGCGGACGTTGAGGCTCATCAGGCGCATGAACAGTCGGTTTTCTCTGAAAACTCAGACCGCGTGCAGGTGGAAAGCCTGTCGGAAATCAATCCGGATATGGTTTACGAATGGCAGGACGACGATGGCAACACCATTCAGATGACGGCTCGGGACGTGCTCGAAACGGACGCGGCCATTGACGCGGAAGCCAATAAGGATATGGCCGCCATGGGTACGGCTGCGATGTGTATCTACAGAAACAATGGGATTACGGAATGAAACAGGAATGCTTAAATCTCATCGGCGAAACGCTGGGACGTACGATTAAGAGCGACGAGGGCGACAAGATCATCGCGGCTATCAAGGCCCGAATGAGCGCCCTTGCTCGTGGTGAAGAATACAAAGACAAGTGGGCCCGGATGACGCTGCAGGATCGAATCATTGCGGCTGCCGGCGATATTGCCAAAGACATTCAGGCGGAGGCGGAAGCCAAGAAAGCCGCTCGATACAGGCAGGTTATCGCGCAAAACCGCATTGTCCGTGAGCTTGATCGTCTCTCGCGGGAAGAAGACATTCACGCCTTCACTGGGGTGGCCCGGATCATGCTTGGGGTCGAACGTTCCGCGAAGGGCATTCAGAACGAGTACCTGTCTTCGATGTTGGACACTCTGAACGGCATTGGCTCGAAGTGGATGGGCTTTGTGGAAAACGAGGCCGACGTGCGGGATTTTGTTCGGCAGGTCTTTGGCGAAGACACCGGGAACGCTCGGGCGAAGGCTGCGGCCGACGCTTGGCTTAAAACCGCAGAGGATATGCGTCAGCGTGCCGTGCGTGCCGGCGCAGAAATCGGCAGACTGGATTACGGCTACATTCCTCAGTCGCATGATTGGTGGAAAGTCCGTCGGATGGGGCGGGACGCGTGGGTGGACTTCATCATGCCGCTGATGGATCGCACGCGCTTCATTGGCGATGACGGAGAGCTCATGGATGATGCCGGCTTGCGCGAATTGTTGGGCGGCGCTTGGGACAACATCGTCACGTCTGGCAATGTGGAAGCCAACCTCTTTGATATTGCCCAAAAGGTGCCGGAACACAATGTCTCTCGATACAAGAAGTATCAGCATCGCGTTCTGCATTTCAAGGATGCTGAGTCCTTCTTGGCATACGAGTCCCGGTTTGGCCGCGGAAGCCTTACGAGTACTCTCGTCGGTCACGTTTCCAAAATGAGCCACGATATAGCCATTATGGAAGCCATGGGGCCGCGGGCTGAGGCGACGTTTAAATTCATGAAAAACATTGCGGAGTCTGAAGCGCAGAACGCCCGAATGTCCGAAGAATCACGGTGGAGGCTCCTCACAAAGTATTCCGGATGGCAGGGACTGACGGACGCGAGTATCGATGATATGTGGGCCGTTCTTTCCGGGAAGACGAGTAATGCCGCCGTCAACCGAGAAGGCGTGGCGGACTTTATGTCAGGCTGGCGAAACCTCGAAGTGGCCGGTAAGCTGGGGAAGGCGTTTATTTCCTCGTTCTCGGATATTCCGTCCTACTTTGTAGCGACAGGGTTCAACCGCCTAGATTTCGGACAGGGGCTGCGTTTTCTGTTTCAGGCCTATGGTGCCGATTGGCGCGACTATGCGAATCGTGCCGGCTTGATCTCGGACAGTATTTCGTCCGACTTCAACCGATGGGCCAATGACAACATCGGGCAGGGGTGGACTTCCAAGATGGCGAATGCCACGATGAAGGCTTCATTCCTGACGGCCTTCACGGACGCGACGCGCCGGGCGTTTGGCCTCAATATGATGGCCTCTCTCGGTAAGCTCATTGAGAAGGACTGGGCGGCGCTGGATGACTATGATCGGGCGCGGCTGCAGAATGCGGGCATCACGGAACGGGACTGGCAGCTGTTCCAAGCGGCCGGAACGGAAGAGCACCGGGGGATTAAATTTCTCACCCTCAATCAGCTAAAGGCGCTTAATCCTAATCCGGACGCTGGTATCACCCGGACTGAATTGGATGCACTACCGGCAAAGCTCCTCGGCTTTATCGTTTCTGAAGGCGAAATGGCGTCCCTGGGGCCGGACTTGGTGACGCGGGCCGAATCTACGCGTGGGACTCAGCGTGGGACGATGAAGGGCGAATTCGTCAGGGCGCTATATCTTTTCAAATCCTTTCCGATTGCCATGATGGAACGCCATTGGCGGCGCGCTCAGTTCTTGAACCGTCATGGGAGTTTTGTGGATCAACTGGGGTATGCAGCGGGGATGGTGGTGGCGACGACGGTATTCGGAACGCTGTCGTTGCAGGTGCAAAACCTTCTGAACGGCAAAGACGCTCAGGATATGACTTCCGGAAAAATCTGGCTTGAGGCGATGGCAAAGGGCGGCGGCCTCGGCTTTATCGGTGACTGGCTCGCCAATGGCTTGTCTGAAGACGCACGCTATGGGGCTATGTCGGGCCTCGCCAACTTCGCCGGCCCGCAAATTGGGACTGTTGTTGAGGCGTCAGACGTTATAACGGCCGCGCTCGGCAGTGCCATTTATGACCGAGAGACAAAACCTGGGGTGAAAGCTGCTCGTCTTGTCCGCTCGCACCTTCCGTTCCTCAATATGTGGTACACGTCAACGGCGATTGACCGCGCCTTTATGAACGAGTTCAATGAGTGGATGTCGCCGGGATACCTGTCGCGGATGGAAAAGAAGCTGCGCCGTGGGACGGGACAGGACTACTGGTTGCCGCTTGACAGTCTCACGCCGACGCGCGCGCCGAGAATGGCGGATCAACCGATGAGATAAAATTGAACCCCGGGTACCTTGCGGCGCTCGGGGTTCCGTGTCTCAGGCGCTCGAAGGCGCTCGGGACATCTGAATGGATTCTATCAATTTCCTATGAATACTGGTGGAAATACTGGTGGAAAAATTACACAGCGACCTGCAAGCGTTGCAATTATTGGTGGTTAAACGTCTCCACAAAACGCATTCTTATTGTGCGCAGGTTGTTTAAGGTGGTGCAAGGTAGTATAAGTTTTTCGTTCAAAATCAGGCGCAAGGCCTCGTCAATTTCTACTCGTCACTTTAAGGTAGTGTAAGGTAGTTCATTTCGTTGTAAAGTAAGGCTGGTGGAAAAACTGGTGGCAGAACTTCTTACCACCACCTCCCAGGAGGTCTACTTTATGGCGCGTCTCACACAAGCAAAACTCGCTTCTCTTCCCGATGGTCTCCATAACGACGGGTCGGTAGTCGGCCTTTATTACCGTGTCCGCGGTGAGTATCGCTCATGGGTCTTCCGGCGACAGATTGCCGGCAAGCGCATTGAACTCGGCATGGGCGGTGCGACAATGGATTTAGCCACTGCCCGGCGGGAAGCCTCAAAACTTCGGGCACTCTCCGCAGACGATTTCTTGAAGCATCTTGAGGAGAAGGCTGCGGCCAAAGAGGAGGCGAAGAAGCAGGAGAAGGCGGCCAAGATTCCGACGTTCAAAGAAGCCGCTCTTCTATATAGAGCACATAAACTCGAAGTTGGGGACTGGACTGAGGGTACCGGTGCTGAGCGGGACTTTACGTCTAACTGGAAAAACCACGTGTTCCCTGTGTTGGGTGATATGAAGATCGATCAGATTGTCCCGAAGGATATGGTACAGCTTCAGAAAAACCTACTCGATAAGCCCATTGTCTTTAACCGATGCCTGCGCTCAATCAAAGATACCTTCGATTGGATTTATGCCGAAGAGACTGATCGATGGATTAACCCGGCCGATAAGAACGGGCCATTAAAGCACCTCTTGGGAAAGAACGATATTGAGACTGAAAATTATGGCGCGGTAAACGCAGAGGACTTGCCTGACTTTATCAAGGAATTAACAGAGAATCCGAACGATAGTGCAAAACTCTTTTTATTCTCAATTTTGACCGCTACCCGTTCAAAGACGGCGCGGCTTGCTAAATGGGAAGACATTGATCTTAACGAGAAAGTATGGTGGATTAAGCGCATCGATCTAAAAATAAAATCCAACGGCGCTCTTATTGTTCCGTTATCAGATCAGGCAATTGATATTTTAAAAAGCGTTGGTATAAAAAAAGAAGGTTGGGTATTTGTGGGTGAAAAAGGCAATCATTACTGCCAGCCAATATTCTCGACATTAATTAAGAATGCGAATAAAGCCCGAAAAGCTGCAGGGTTGCCGATATGGATCGACAAAGCCCAGACAAAAGAGCGCGGCAAAAAAGATGATCCGATTATCCCCACCCAGCATGGCACTGCTCGCGGGACGTTCTGCACCTGGGCACTGTCGGACGAATACGACAACGATCAGCGTTTTGATTCGCTGGTGGTGGAACAGGCGCTGCACCACAAGATCGACAAGAAATACAACGGCGCTTACAACCGGAATAAGTACCTGCGCCGGCGGCGTGAGCTGATGCAGGCGTGGGCGGATTATTGCTTCAGCAAAGTCAAGGAAATATAAAAATGGAAGTCTTGGTTAGTCTGGTTGTTTTTTGGGGGTTGCTCGTTGGCGCTGGTATGTTATTTAACTGGAGCGGGAAACAAGCGGCCAAGAAAAAGGCCGATAAGATAAGAGATATAAAAAATGAAATTAGCCGACAGTTGAAAAGTGGTAGATGCAGCGATGTTCTTATCAAACAAGCGGGCTATGCAATAAACCGAAATCCAGATAAATATCTTGAAATAGCCGAACGAAACGGTTCGAATGGTGCGACGGCTACTGCTGTTACCGAAGGCGCTAAGGCATATGCTGGTTCTGTTGCGTGGGGCTACCCGACGGCTGCTCCTGATAAAAAAGAAGCATTAGAGCATTTTGTTACGGCTTTATTTGATGCCCGGTCTGAGCTTTGGCATTGCGCTAGATGCGCACGTGATTTTGATTTAGATGTTGAAGATCAGTATTTGTTAATATTTTCTCGTTTACCAAAAGATGCAAAAGTTTTATATGAGAAATTAAATGATATTGAATTTTACAAACAAATTGAAGAAATGAAGAAAATATAAAAAAACAATCCCCGTCAGCTTTCGGTTGGCGGGGACCATTTTCGTGACGCTGCGAAGATGGTTAGACTTCAAGTTCCTTCAAATTGAGGTGGCGTCCTTGTGCCGCGGCTACTTCTTCTAACGTTGGCACGAGTGAGTAAGGTTTTTCAACCTTGGCAACCGGGCACGGCGGAAGAGGCATCCAGCCCACGGCAAAGTCCTTGATAGTCTGAGCATCGAACTCGGGGTCGTCAACGCACGCGAAATCGAGATAAACCTTTCCGTCACTATCGCGACGCCAATGAACATCCCGCTCCCAAAACAAGTTAGCAACGCCGTCAGGGCTCACCATGGCGCACGCTACCATGATTTCTTGAGAACAGTTCCAGCCGCCTTCAGAGAGTTCGGGGATGTAGTCCATCGGATAGATGGTTCCGAAGACGGCGTTCTTAATGCTCGTCAGATGATCGGGATTGAGGACGACGGTAATTTTCATGCTTTTGCTCCTTCAAAATTGAGGTTGAGTTGTTCGCTGGGAATGCTCTCGGGAAGCCCTTCAATTTTCTCCTTCAGCATTTCCGCGTGGATATGCAGCACACCTTTCGTCGTGAAATAGATTTGGTCGCGCTCGTACAGGTCGCCTGTTTGTTTGTTGTTGCCCTTATTGAGAATGTCCATAATCCAGCCGTTCTTACGGGCGGGCCACTTTGATGCCCAACGGTTCTTAGAGCGGTAGATCAGCCCGTGGTTTTTGCACCATCCGAAGAAAAATTTGCTTCCTACCTTGAGAAGGTTGCAGCCGACGTAAGTCCCAGTGTAGAGTCCTTGGGTGTCCATCATTTCGTCATAGGCTTTTTCCTTCGGTGCCGCCAACTGAAGCCGCTTGGTCAGCTCCTCGTTTTTCTGTTCGGCGGCAAGCCTTTGTTCTTCGGACTCAATCGCCATTTTGAGAATCTGAATTTTCGGAAGATTGGTGTAGTCAGGTACCGCGAGTTTGAGCGCTTTAAGTTCTTCCTCACACGCGAGAAAATACTTGCGCGCCTGGTTACCTTTTTCGTTGTTCTCCAGCATGGAGATTTCTTTCGCCATACCGACGGCGAGGAAGTATTCGACCCGCGGACGCCCGCCGTTAGAGGTTTTCCCCGAATTTGGGGAAAACTTCACATAGTCTTTTCCTTCTTTGAAATCATACTTTTCGATCTTGTCTTTAATCCAGGTGGAAAAGTCTTTGCCGACTTCAAGGAACGCGTGAAGGTCTCTGGCGTTCACGGTTTTTTGTTCTTCGGTGCCGATGGTGGCAACGGTGAGGGGGATCAGTTCTTGTGTCATTTTCATTTCTCCGTCTCATTAACGAGGAGTTCGGCGCATTCGAGTATCGATGCGGCGGATTTGATGACGCTGAGAAGCCCGGCGGTGGAAAGCATCTGGCTATCGCTTTCGGCCGAATCGGCCGCGGCGATGAGGATGTTCTTGGCTTCGGAACACGACATAACCGCGTAGTCCCTGGCTTCGCCGGATGTCAGCTGGTGTTTGATGAGCGCCGTGATGGCGAACGGGAGATTGAATGTTGACGGCTGTGGTTGAGCAGCAGAGGTCACTTGCATAGCAAGACTCCTAACAAGATGTGTAGAAATCTCGCGCCCGGTTCCAAGCGGGTGAGCGAGACACTGCGGGTTGGAACTACCGCCTGTTAGGACGCGGCCACCGCGAAGGTGCCCGCAGGTCTCACTCGTCAAGAAGTGATACTCGCGCACAAAAAATCCGCTCATACGAATGTAAGGCGGTTGTGCGCCTAACAAGTTCGGGGTTCCAATCCCGGTTCGGTAGTTCAACCGAACGCGGGCATTATGCGCGGATTCCTGTGCGTTTGTCAACATCCGAGATCTCTCCGGAATCGCTCAAGGTCAGGTGCGGCAATGCGAAAGCCTTTTCCAAACTTGGTCGCCTTCAGGCGAATGTCGCTTTTGTACGCGCGGGCTTTACCCTTGTCGTAAAAGATTCCTTTGATCCAATTGCGCACGGTCTGTTCGCAGACTCGGAACATCTCAGCGACTTCTTTAACTGTGTACCAAACTGTCTGCATCTTTACTCCTCAGGTGGGGTACAAGTTGTACCCCGCCTCTTCAGTTGTTAGGCAGGTTCGGCGACGGGAACGGGTTTCGCTCCGGCATCCGGCGTATCAGCGTCGGCAATCTCCGTCGTTTCAGCAACCTTCTGCGCCTTGAGTTTTTCTTTCAGCGTCTGTTTCTCGGCTGGCTTTTCAATGGCAGGAGCGGCAGGGGCGGACTCCGGTTCGAAGAAGTCAGCAGGCTCGGCCATACCATCCTTCAAGCTGGTGTAGATCGTTCGAAGCCGTACGATTTGAGCCGGCCGGATGGCTTCTACGTGGCACTGGCAGAACTTCTCGATCTGCGCTTTGGTGACGCCGAACTGAGAGAAAGCATCAATGAGTTTCTTGATGCCTTCCGGCGTTACGTCCACGTTGGCGCGAAGCGTTATCTGGCACTGCGACACAGCCGCCTCAATCACGTCCCCGGGGATCACGGCCAAAATGCAGGCGCGAAGGCGGCGGCTACCCTGATTGGCAATAAGCTCATAGATGTCGCGCGGGTCTTCGAGCTTGTATGAGCCTCTCTTCGTGTGACGAATGTGAGGAACATTGAACGTCACTTCGCGGCGGGTGTTTGTTTCTACGTCCCAGGCGAAAGCCTGAACTTCAGACTTTCCCCCGGCGTTTGAAAGTTCACGAATGCCAAACTGCATATTGCCCCACTGCTGAGCGACGGCTTCGGCGAGGCGGATAGACGGACCTGTAACTTCGCTTCCTCCGCGAGCGTAGGAATAAACTGCGGCCTGAGCGAGTGTTTGCCGCGTGCAGGCGTTCAAGATTCGGTCCATCGCGGCGCGTTGATCTCGCGGATTCATGCGGGCGATAGCCAAAGCGGCCTGCACTTCAGCCACGGCGCGAGAACTCTCAACTGCTGCTGTAGCCGGGGCGGCTCCGCGGCTGGCGACAGAGGCGGGGGTGGCGAAGGGGTTTACGGTGATTTCGGTTGTCATGATGATTTACTCCTCAGTAATTTTTACGATGAAGCGGCGGGTCGGCGCGCTTTGTTTCGTGTATTTGTCGTAGATGTCCGGCATGGCTTTTTTGAGTGCAGCCGAATCAAGTCGGGCTACTGGTTTGCTGCTCTTCCAGGTGGCAAGGGTTGAGCCTCCGAAAGTCAGCTTTTCGCTTTCGCCCATGAAGGCCTGAACGACAGCAGTCAATTTGTCGTCCGTGTCCTTCAGCTGTTTGATTTCGTTTCGTACCTTGGCGAGTTCGGTCATGGTCTCGGCTATCTTGTTGTCGGCCTCAATGCTCGAAGGAACGGAGGAGGGGAAAGCGGCCTTCGTTTCTGCAAGCGAACGAGGAGCCGGGGGCGTCCGGTTCTCGACCATCTTCCAGAACTTGGCTTCGGCTTCGATCAACAGCTGAGCAAGTTCGTCGTCGTACTCGACTGTGTAAATGCGAAAGTCGGAAGCGCCGATGAGCACTGCCACGTCGCAAAGCCTGTAGCCGGTGACGATCATGTAGTGCATGACCTGAGTCAGGTAATAGTCGGGGATTTCGTTCGTGCCTTCTTCTCCCCAGTCAGCACCGGATCGAGCGGTCTTGATTTCCAACAGACGGTCTTCGCAAACACCGTCTACATTGGCGATCATGAAGGGATGAGCGTCGCTACGGAACTGTTTTTCCGGTAAGGCCACGACGCGTCCCGTCTTATCCGCGTAAGCCTGGCGGATAACCGGTTCCAGGCGGCGGCCCCATTCCATTGAATCGCTGTCTTTTTCCGTCGGGGTGTCGGCTACCTTCTCGTTGTATACGTCCAGCGGCGTTGTCCATTTGGAAATACCAAGAAT
>ERZ1034855.300-NODE-300-length-23354-cov-11.874973_pt1 | contig 23354 bp, 39 predicted proteins | sample MGYA00520699_ERZ1034855 | MGnify/ENA primary metagenome ERZ1034855 (study PRJEB33766, sample SAMN09781730) | gut metagenome | biome: gut microbiome | host: Homo sapiens | place: Madagascar | study: EMG produced TPA metagenomics assembly of the PRJNA485056 data...
TCTCCCGTGGCGGATGCTGCACCCAAGTTGCCCGTGGCGGAGGCTGCGCCCTGGTCTCCCGTGGCGGATGCTGCACCCAAGTTGCCCGTGGCGGAGGCTGCGCCCCGGTCGCCCGTGGCAGAGGCTGCGCCCCGGTCGCCCGTGGCAGAGGCTGCGCCCCGGTCGCCCGTGGCGGAGGCTGCGCCCCGGTCGCCCGTGGCAGAGGCTGCGCCCAAGTTGCCCGTGGCGTGATTCTCCTTTTCTTCGTTCGCCCGCCTGATTGCTTCGTCAAAACCGATCTTCTTCTTTACATACTCGATCTGCGCCTTGACGATTCCGGGGATGCCGATTTCTGCCTTGATATTCAGCGTTCGTGTGGCAAGTTTCGTGTCATCGTTTCCGCGGCTGATTTCGCCGGACGGCTCGACTTCAAAATATCGGCTGGATGCTGGGGGATAGTGATTGAAAACGTCCAGCGGCGCTTCGCAGGCGTGCAGACCGTTTTTGCAGCAGGAAACATCGCCGTCCGCAGTGTATTCCTTGCCGACCTCATACTGCATCCCGCGGCACTTGCCGTTCATGTCAGTTCCTTTGTATGCGATCATTTCTCAGTATCCTTTCTTGCTGCACTGATTCCGTGCAAAATTGCCTCCCTGCGGATGAGCATTTCACAAAAACTCTGCACCGTGGCGACGTTCATCGCCTCACAGAGTTTTTCAAGCATTTCTGCGCCGGTTTCCGTCAGACGGAAACAGTATCGGTGCGTTTTCTTGCGCTTGTCAGACTTTTTCCGAGGCTTGCCCAAACTGTTTACAAGCGCCTGCGCCTCCGGGATGAGCTGGATTGCGTATTTCTCCGGCGCTTCACACTTGCAAAGAAGCTGCTTGTCAAACTTTGGGTAGTCAGACCGCACCGCATCAATGACAGCTTTTGCACCGCAACGCGCGTGAATATCTTTCAAACTTGACATAGTTTCCTTTCTGCCCTATAATAAGGGCGACATAAGTTTCTTTCTTGTTTGCCTCTGCCGCGTTGCCGCGCGGCGGGGCTTTTTTACTTACTGTCCACACAAAAACTGAATGAATGATTCGCGCGAGATTTTAACGCGCGTCCGTGTTGGGCATGACACGTTAAATCCAAGTTGTTCTGGGCGTTCACGTGCCATCAGCCTAAGTTGCTGCGGGCTGCACCCTAGAAATTTCGCTGCAACGGCCGAAGTAATGGTGCTGCTTTCCATTGCCCGCAAGTCGTCCAAAGTTTCAGGAGTTTTCACATTCTCACCACCTAATCGAGTTCAGCAGTGCAGCAAGGCTTAGCAGGATGTATCCTGCGTTTGTCGGCTTCATCCTTTCTCCCCCCGTTTTCTCGGCTTCTGTAGCAGCGAGTCGACCGATACGCCGAAATAGTCGGCAACGAGCGATAGTTTTTCGACTGTCGGACTACAATCCGCCCATTTTGCAATCGTGCTATTGCCAAAGCCAAGTGTCTTTTCAAGTGCAGAAAGCGAAATATTGCGTGATGCGCAAAGTTTTTTGATGTTTTCTAAGAGCATTTTCTCCCTCCTTATTGACAAAGTTGCGAAAATGTTCTAAACTATCGTTGTTAGCAAAAGTAAACATTTCCGCTACAGGGGCAATTCCTTTGTGGCTGGTTTGTTGCACCCGTTTGTACTTTTCATTATACGAATATTTTCGTAATTGTCAAGATGTTTTTACGAATTTATTCGTAAATTTCTTAGAGGGCTATTCTATGTCAATACTCGGCAGAATCAGTGAACTTCGAAAGCAGCACAAAAAGCTCTCTATTAACAAGTTGGAGCAGGAATGCGGTCTTACACGCGGGTCAATGGCAAAGTGGGATGACCACGCGCCCAGTCCAGACAAAGTCAAAAAGGTTGCAGACTATTTCAATGTTTCTGTTGAGTACTTGCTTTACGGTGACCCGTCTGCGGGCATAAAAAAAGACCCCATCCCGAAGGATGGGGCGGTGAGTTCTGCCGCGCAGGAGATATTTGATTTCTTGGATTCTGCGTCCGGCGAAGAACTCGCTGACGTGATCAAATATATCCGGTATTTGAAAAGCCAGAGAGGTTGAATATGCTTGATAAAAAAGCTTGCAAACTTCTAGACCTCTTCTACAAAAAAGATCGGTTGACTTTTGACGAAATTCAGTCAGAAACACACGAAGAAGAAAGAGCAAGCAGCAGTCTGTGTGTTTCCGCTCTTTGTTCTGAGAAGTTCATTTCCACTTGGGAATCCAGTGAATCTATTAACGATGTTGGAGACCACAAGCAATTTGGATATGAAATAACATATGCCGGGCGTGCTTATGTAGATCAGAGAAGACGCGACGGAAGGAATTTTTGGGTTCCTTATTTAATTACGACGCTGATTGCTATTTCCAGCCTTATTGTATCGATTGTCAAGCCTTAGCTGCGCTAGGTGGAATCCTTTTGTAGTTATCGCAGTTTGTCGTTAGATCGCAGCCAAGAAGTCTGCTAGACCCACATATATTAGAAATAAAGACAGCGTGTTCGCAACTTCTGCACATGATTCCCTTGCATTTTGCTAGGCCGCTGTTGTCTGCAATTTCACGCTCCCGCAAAAGCGCGTCACGCTCTCGTTTAAGGTCCGCAATTCTGCGCTTTAGCTCATTTCTTGTTGTGAACACACTTATCCTCCTTAATCATTGCCAAAAGTTCTTCTTGCTCTTCGGCAGAAAGCTCTAATATGATTTTCCTTAACTGTGCACGAACAAACTCTATCTTTGAACTATCATAGCACACTTCCCGTAAATTATCTACCATTGCAATCTCCTTATTGACTAAAACAACTAAAATACATTCGTGACGTCATACTCAGCTCACAAAGGGGCTTTTCTTCCGCTCTTGCTCCGGCTTATCCCCCATATCGGCCACGCAAGAAAACAGCAGTGGAACACCCCGGATGTAATCAATGCTGAAGCTGTGGATATTTTGCAGGAGTACGCTGTCGATAATCAGGCTGACCTTCTCGTTTTCTGCGCGAATTGTAATGGTTTTCATAGTGTTACCTCCTGATTGTTTTATTCAGCCCGACGCCTGCCGTCGGGCTGTTTTTGCTTCTGTGCACAACCTATCACGCATTCCAGAAAAAGGCAATAGGCATCTTTGCAAGTACTGAAAGCCGCTTGCAGAGATGTAAAACAGTGCTTTCAGTTATCTAGGGGGGGTAGATTAAATGTCGGACTATCAGGAGCTAGTACAACGATGTAGCGAGGAAATGCGACATCAGGGCATGACACAACGGGAATTGGCAAAACTTGCAAATCTTTCCGAGGCGACTGTGTCACGCGTGCTGTCTGGCACAAGCAGCAGCTCGTCATTTGCAACGCTGCAAGCCATCTGTGACGTGCTATCCGTCCGGGAGCCATCTATTGATGACGAGGTTATCAATCTGTACAAGGCCCGTGTGGACGACCTGAACCGCCGCATAGCGGAAATGCAAAAGTGGTTACGCATTGTTGCTGTCATGGTTACCGCATTGGTGTCAATCTTTGTGCTGTTTACAATCATAGATTTTCTGAATCCAGTGGTCGGCTGGATGCATCAGGGTGGATAATGCAATGGAGTGTATCAAATGCAAAAAGGTGCTGCCGGACGGTGCGGCTTACTGTTGCTGGTGTGGAAAAAAGCAAGCGCCAACCAAGCAAACCGTCCGTACCCGCGGCAATCGGCAGGGCAGTGCCTACCAGCGTGGTAAAACGTGGACAGCACGATGGACAGAACGGTCTTACATTGATGCGGACGGTAAGTTCCACCAGCGGAGGAAAACAAAGGGCGGTTTTTCGTCCAAGAGGGCAGCCTTGCAATATGCAGCTAACCCGCCAAAAGAAGAAAAGCGTACCCCGACACTGCGGGAATATTACAACACATACCTGCGCGGTGACTACCTTTCGCTTTCCGCCAACCGTCAGGGCGCGGCAGATAAGGCATTTGAGCGCATGGCCGATATAGCTGACTACGAAATTGACACGCTGACAATTATGCAGATACAGGATGTGGTTGACAGCAACGCGAGCACATACTATACACGCAAAGACATGCAAACCGTTATCTCCCATTGCTACAATTTGGCCATCGCAGAAAAGCAGACGACCGTGAATCTGGCCAAGTATATCAAACTGCCTACGCTAGAAGAAACGCAGCCAGAACCATTTACGGAATCGGAAATTGTGAAACTGTGGGGCGCCTATCCGTCCGAGCACTTTATCGGGTTTATTTTGACCATGATATACACCGGCATGATGCCTGGCGAACTACTAAAACTTAAAAAAGACATGATTGACTTCAACCGGCACGAAATTGTTCGCGGTGGTCTTAAAACGAAAAAGCGAAAAGAAACGCCTATGGTGTTCCCAGACTTCATGGTCGATGTTCTGCGTGAACTATGCGCGGAAAGCAAATCGCGTGTCGGGAATGTATGCTGTGTGAATAAAGATAACTTTTACAAACGTTACTACGCTTGCCTCGAGCTTGCTGGCGTGCAAAAACTACCGCCTTACTCATGCAGACACACTACAGCGACTGCACTTGCCATGAAAAACATCGACCCATTTACAATCAAGGAAATTATGCGCCACACGAAAATTACGACAACGCAAAAATACGTCCATCCCAATATGCAAGGCATGGTAGAGGCCGTAAATAAGCTTCCAACGAGACCAGAAAAGTAATCTTTTGTAGGCTGCTTCGTAGGCTACAAGAGCTATTTTCCATAGTGTTTTCAACGGGTTTTACTCCCCTGCTAAGGGAGTAGGCGTCTAAAAAGCGCGCGAGAGTTCAAATCTCTCCTTCCGCGCCAAAGTACCGCAAACAGCATTGATTTAAGCTGTTTGCGGTACTTTTTTCGCTTTTTATTGCATTTTGCGAACTTTTTTCAAAAATCAAAAAGTTCTATAAAGTGCAATATAATGCTGTAAAGTTATATCACGTAGGCTACTCTATAGGCTACAAATTCAAGGAGTCTGTAAGGGGTTCCCCCTGAATTCTCTTTGTTTATATGGATTGAATTTTTCGCATAACAGAATCGTACACTTTTGCATTGACCATCGCCAGTGTGTCCATTAACTCATCCACAACCGACCACACACGCGCTGGGGCTTTCCCGGCGACGGCACGCAGGAAATCGCTGTCACCGTAGTCTCCTATCATCTCGGATGTGACAATGGACGCAGGTGCTGGCGCGGCAGAATATGCACGCGCATAACAGGTGGTGTCTCCCCGCGTATCGTCGTGCATTTGGTTTTGAATAGTATAAAGGTCCGCCAGTTTGGCGTAATTGGAATAGCTGGATTCCTCATATTCCAGCCGTGCTATCTCCTTGCGGATTTCGGCTTTATCCAGCATTTCTATCCCTCCTTATGCCCGGTCGATCTGCTCCATGCAGCGGCGGATCGCTTCACGAGTTTTATCGTCGTCCGTGTCGCGCATCATATCGTCCAGCTGTTCCCGCATATGCTCACGCGCATCGGTGCGGCTATACCGGCCCATAGAATCACGGCGACGACCACGGTAAGAGCTGCCACGTCCATAGGTGCCGCGCAGATCCGCCGCCCAGTTTCCACCACGGGAGTATTCGTCATCACGAGAGTACTCGCCGTCCTCAAGTATTTCGATCTTGTAGGTGTTCTTGATGGAACTGGTGAGCTTCTGGATGGCATCCAGATCACCAGCGGACATTTCGTGCTTCTCGGCAATTTCGTCCAGCTCCTTGCAGAGCATTTCCCGAAGGTTTCTCAAATCGTACATATTCTTTCCTCCCTTCACGATACGCGCTCGACGATCATATTGCTATTTGCAAGGCTGATCGCCTGCATGCTTGTGTTCTTTGCCGCGACAGTCAGGCAGCAGCTGCGCGGAACTTCTACGAACGCAGAAACGTAGATGTTGAAATAGTTTTCAACAGCCGCAGGGGTTACGGTCGCTGTGGCACTGTTCAGAGGTTCGCCGTTAATGGCAAGCGCTGCAGTGATGGCCCCGACCGTTCCGCCTGTAGGAATGGCGATGTTTGCGCCAAAGGATACGCGGAACTTTGCCTTGCACTGCTGTGTAAGTCCGCGCAGCGTAATAAGTCCGCTCCCCTCTCGGTGGACGATACACGGTTTCCCGCAAGCCGCCGTGGAAATCAGCGACACGTTCTGCCCAGAGGCGACAGTTTGAATCCCGGATGATGTAAATTCAGCCATAAAATCATTCCTTTCATAAAATATAGCGGCGGAGCGATTGCCCCGCCGCGTTGCTGTCGAGTATCGGCAATGGGGCCGATCATTTTCGTGAGGCCACGAAAAAGCTCTACGATGTGGAGTTGTTACGCAGCGCAGCCGCCGCAGCCATAGTTGTAGCCGCTGTTGCAGCCTGCGTACTGGTATGGGGCGGGAACACCGAACGCCGGAACAGGACGCGGGTTGTAATACGCGAGCTGCCCACTCACATAGGACTTGAGCGTATCGTTCTGCGCGGCCTGAGACGCTGCCAGTTCGGCAGCGAACAGCCGCTGGTTCTGTTCGGCAATCTTGGCGTCCTTCGCCGCAAGCTCCTGCGCCGTCAGACGCTGATCGATGCTGCGGAAGCCGCAGTTCATGGCGTCGATGATGTCGCGCGTGGTGTTCTGCACGGTGTTACGGGTGTCGCATGCCTGCGTCGCCATGTCGTAGCGCACCTGGGCGATCGCCGCGCGGTTCTCGCAGCAGCACTCCTGCGCCTGCATCTGCATGGCGTTCAGCTGCTGCATCAGCGCGGCCTGCTGGTTGCAGCGGGAAAGCTCGGCCTGCGAGAAGCCGGACGTCACCGCCTGTGTAACGCCTGCAAAACCGTTGAGCATGCCCGTATTCGTGGCGTAGAAGCCGTCGCAAATCCCGTTGTTTACGCTGTCAAGCTTGCGCTCGATGTTGGAGAAGTCAGAGGCCAGCACATAGCCGTCTACAACGCCGCCGGAATTTCTGCCGTTGTTGCCGAATCCGTTTCCATTGCCGCCCCAGCCGCAGAAAATGGCAAGGAACAGGATGATGATCCACCAGCCATTATCACCGCCGAAGCCGCCCCAGCCGCCACCTGCCATGCCGGTAGGCGCGACGGGCATTGTCATGGTCGGGGAGCCGTCATTCAAACTCATATTTTTCATTCCTTTCGTAGATTCAAAAGATTTATCTCAATCGTGGCCACGATTTTGACCGTCCACCTGTTCGGAATTTCCGAACTACTGCATCAACTGTTGAAACTGTCCAGCCATCTGTTGCAGCTGATTCAACTGCTGCTGTGATATTTTCCCAGACCGTACCAGCTTCTCAACCTCCGCCCTCGGGTCTCCCTGAAAGCTCTGCTTGAATTGCTGAAACTGCTGCACCATATTTTGAAACTGCCCCATCGGGCCGGGCATCTGCCCACCGCCGAGCGCATTAAACAGTGGGTTCATTGTCCGCCTCCTTCATCTTTCGCGGTCTGACGCTTGGAGCGGCCAGCTTTGCCACAAGCTCGTCGAACTCCTTGCGCGTCACGTATTCCTCCATCATGCCTTTTCGCGCCGCTGTGGGCGTTATAACGGCCTGTGCGCGCTCCACAAGATCATACGTTGTCATGGTCGGTTTTCCGCTTGCATCGGCCTTTTTGACGTACACAACCGGTGCGTTCATATCCCACAGCGTGACAGCGTTGTTTGGCGCGACAATAAAGTCATTTGCTGCTTTTTCGTTCGGCACCCAAATGATCGACTGATTCTGCTGCGCCTGCTGCGGATACTGCATCTGCGGTGTAGGCTGATACTGCGGGCGCATCGGCATATCCTGCATCGGCGGCATGGGCGGCTGGTTGTAAATCGGTTGCTGATACACATAAGGCTGTTGTCCGAACATCAGGTATCCTCCTTTTTCCAGTAGAACAATGGGATTTCGTTTCCACTATCCCACGTATCATAATAATCCCCGTTCAGTTGACAAACGACGTGGCCTGATAAGGCTAGTACATACACACCTTGCGGATGGTCTTTAGCAAACTCCGCGACGGTATAGCAGTCAGGGCAGGTATTCGGTATGACGTTGCGGATAAATCCGTTCTGGCGCAGATACGCGCCCCACACGCTGTTTGCGCTCGGCATATCGCCCATTGCCAAACCTTGCACACAAAGCCCGGTATATGTCTCATCCCAGTTCTGCCCAGTAGCCTTTGCGATAGCTCGCACTGGGCAGTCGCCAACCTGCTTTCCGGCAGGATTCGGATTATAAAAAACAAAGCCCATACCAGACACCCTTTCGTTGTGTCCAGTATGGGCTTTTTTATGTTTTTATGTGCCTCAGTTGTGCATCATATGTGCACCAAATCAGCTATACAGTTTGCTGGATGTATCGCGCAGCCGCCGCACGATACAAGGCAATCGCCGCTGTACCGTCGCGCGCCCCAGATACAGCTCCGTCGCCACATCCACCTGCGGCAGCTTGTCCACAAAATACAGTTTGGCAATTTGTTCGTCCTCGCGGCCTAGATTTGATTGATATATCACGTTCTCCATGTCTTTCCGCATCAATCCACCCAATTCCGGTGGCATCTTACATCTGGCCTGTGGCGACATAATTACCCTCGCTTTTTGCTAGTCAGCACCGCGATATTCCCCTGATTCCCGACCTCCAGATCCAGTGCCTTTGCAACGTCGCGGATCTTCACATAGTTCGTGCCGTTCTTGAGGATGCGCTGCACTGGTACCTTCTTCCCGTCCACGATCATGTAGCTGTCTGTGACCACCTCGCCCACCTCCTCGACCTGTTTTCTGAATTTCTGCAAACCGTCGCCCTGCACCCAATATGCCGGGCACAGCTTCCCCGTCACATCGTAGTGCCGGATGATGTGGTCATACGGAATGCCGTACTGCTTGCACAGTGAATAAACCAGCTCCGCTGCATTCCGGATGGTTTTCTCCGTGGCCATCACCTTGCCGTCGCGCTTCGCGTCGCACAGCTCAATGCCGATGGAATTTGCGTTCCGGCAGCTCGGGTGCTTGTACCGGTACGCCCCGCAGTGATACGCTACAAAATCATCCGGCACGCTCCGGGTAATGGAATCATCGTCCACAAAATAGTGCGCCGATGCGACGGGATTGAGCGGTCTCTGGAAATACCGCCCGTTCGACTCGTCCGAATCGCCGTCGTTTGCCGTGTAGTGCATCACGATCCACTCGATTTTCGCCGTGCGCTTCCCGCCGTAATTGCTGCGGTGGGCCAGCTGTGTTTTCATCGGTACCATACCTACCTCCTGTACGACCAGAGCAGCACCAGCATTGCCGCGCACGCCGCCGCAATGCACGCGACCCCTACACTAAGCGGGGTCATTCTGTTTTCCCTCCATACAGCTCGTGGTGCAGCTGCAGAACCGCCGCTTCAATGAGCTTGTCCACGGTTTCGGAGTCAAAGAGGATGCCCTTTTCCGTCAAATAATTCAATACATAGGCCTTCTTCTTTTCCCCGTCCGTTACGGCGTAAAGCTGCTCCGCCGCCTTCACCGCGATCTCCACATACGCCCGGACCTTTTCCAGCTTCCCGGCGTCCACGTTCTGTTTGATCCACGGGATCAGAAACGCCGAGATAAGCGCCGAAATGAGCGCGATGACCGCCTGAATGATCTGTGTGTAGTCCATTCAATTTTCCTCCTCATTCTTTTTTGCAAACACTCTCTTAAATGCCAGCAGCGCCAGCTCCCCGCCGAAGAATGCCCCGGCGAAGGTCAGCACGTCGCTGAGGTCGCACGTCCAGTCCAGCACCGCGCACAGTGTTTTCAGCACCACGGCCCACACCAGCAGCGCCGTCATCACGCGGATGCAATAGATCACGATGGTTTTTGCCATCTCCCCCTTGCGCCATGCGCGCTTGTTTTTCAGCATCATTTCAGCCCCAGCCGCACCAGCGCATACGCGATGAGACCGCCCACGATCGCCGACAGCGCCGTTTTGAGCACGGTATCCCACGTCTTTCCGGGCTTCTCCCGCAGCGCCTGCACGGAACTGTCCATGCGCTCAAAGCGTGTGTTGAGCTGCTTGAGCTGCTCCGCCATCACCTGCACGGACGCGGCCAGCTCGTGCAATACCTTGTTTTCCTCCTCCAGGTCCTCGATGCGCCGCTTGTTCCCCTCGGCCAGCTTCTCAACCCGCGTCATGCGGTGCTCCATGTTGATCTCATCCATCTCTTACTTCCTTTCCCGGTATTTTTATGTCTGTTCCTGCCAACCAGCCGGATATGCCGCTGGTGAATATACATTCGCGTCAATCAGACTGATATAGTGCTTCCCATTGAACGTAACCTTGTCGCCCTTTTTGTACGCATCGTGCGCACCAGTAGGTTGTACGAATTCCGGCCATTCATCCAGTGAAACGACCACAAACAGCGCAGGTGTAATATCCGGTGTCCAGTCTGCCTGTGAGGTATGCGCCTGAACCACGCGATATAGCACATTCTTGTATTGCAGTCGCTCATCGACCGCATAAGCACGACCTGTCACCCATTGGGGAAACAGCTCCACTGCTTGCAACGCATCTTCGTCGGGTAGGCTCACAGACGCTTTTTCAATGTAGGGCCGTAGTGCTCTGGCCCGTTCTGTATAGCTCATCATTCCGCCTCCCCAAGTAAAATTTTCGCCGCTGTCTCTGCATCCATCAGCGGCAGCGCCGCGCTCATCTGCTCATAGCTGCCCTCCGGCTCGTCGCCCTTGAGCGTGTGCCCCGCAAGATGGAACACCGTGTCACGGAGCGTATTCTGCTCTGTGCCATCCTCGTTTTTTAGTGTGACAGCCAACTTCGCGCAGAAGCCGTCCGCTTCGCTTTCTTCGCATAGGATATAAAACCCGTCCGGATGGTATCGGATGGGAACAACGCTGTCCGCGTATCCGACAAAAATGCTTTTACTTGAAATTGCGTACATGTTCGTTCTTGCTCCTTTCTGGATTAAAAGCAGAAGCCAAAGGCCACACCACCACTGCCGCTCGCGTAGTTGTAGGCGGCGCGGCCGTACGTTTCGACATCGCCGAAACACTCGTAGTCGCCGCCATACGGAGAGCGCTCCCACCAGTAGTGGGCGCTGCCGTTTTGGTTCTTCACCTTGCTGTTGCCCGCCTTGTAGTAGTCGTACTGCGCGCCCTCGCCGCTCTTGGAATGTGTGATGATGCCGAAAATCTCGATCTCGCTCAGCAGGAACAGCTTGTCCGCCGTGGTGTTGATCGTGCTGCTGGCTCCGCCTGCCGAGGTCAGCTTATTCACCTCCCGGATGCCGCTTCGCACTTCCGTCGGCATCAGCGCCAGAATGGCAGGCAGGTGTGTGCTTCGCATGGCGCAGCTCGTCCAGCCGCCGCCGTTGGTGTTGGAGCTGTTCATATTCTTCAGCTCACCGTAGCAGTCATGCAGCTGGAAGGTCAGCGGTGCCTTCCCGCCTGCGGCGTAGGTGTCGTGGTTCTTGCCGATGATGTCCACCTGATAGCTCTTGCCGCCGATAATCATGGGCTTGCTGTTGCCCACCACCCATGCGCTTGGCACGCTGCCGCTCTTGCAGGCCGCGATGATGTCAGACCAGTCGTTGTCTGCGAAGTTGTCCTTCAGAAAGCTCAATGTCAGCGCATAAGAGGTCGCAGAGGACACGACGTTGACCGTGTCGCTCGCGGTCTTCCCGCCCTTTGTTGCCTCGACGGTGTATGTGCCCGTTTCCGTGACGGTGAAAACCGCCGTTCCGGTGCTTGTCTTGGTCTGCAGCGTCACGCCGCCCTTTTTGAGCGTGACGGTCGCGCCGGAGTCCACCGTAACGGTAATTGTGGCCGAAAAAAACGATAGGGCTACGGCGTAGCTATCCTTTACGGATACGCTTACCGTGTTGGACGTCTGCCCGTTCCGCGTCGCCTTGACGCTCCATGTACCCGCCTCCGGCAAGACCAGCGTACACGTGCCGTTCACAGACGTGCCGCTGACCACCGTAGCCCCCTTCGTCGCCGTCACCACTGAGCCAGACGTGACAGAGACGATAAGGGAGATCTCTACACCCGTGGTGATTTCTCCAATGGCTGCGGCAAAGCCGTCCGGATACTGCAAAGCCGCGCTCGTACCGCCCTTTTCGCGAATGGCGTTTGCGACCTTTGTCAGGTCAGTATTGTTTGTTAAGTACTCCATCAGAAGCTCACCCCATTTGCATTGTCGACCGTAGCCGCCGCCCATGCACCATTGACAACCCGCAGGAATTTCCCGTTGTCAGCGGCGGTCACATCCGGCAGCAGCGGCACATCTGCCGCAAGGTCGGCTTTGGCGACCTTGGACTTAAATGCCAAGCTGCCGAGGTCGGCGAGCCACTTTGCGATTTTCCCGAACAGCACCGAAAGCTTTTCGCCAGTCGTCAGTTGAGCACGCGTCGTGGCAGCTGTAAACGCCGCAGTTACGTTCGATCCGTCGCCGCTCTTGGCCAGCTTTTTTCCAAGCTCTGTATACACGCCGCCAGACTGAACAGGATTCATACTGTTCTGCGTCGGTGTCGCGTCCGTCTGGATCGTCACGCCATCAATGGCATTGTCGACGTAAGCAAAAATGTCCTGCGCCTTTCCGGTCGGGTCGTAAATGCTGGCCTGCATATCGCCCGAGCCCAGACCGTCTGCGCCGTCGTTGATTTCAAAAGACTGTGTGCCGTTTGCATCTACAACGGTGACGGTCGTCACCTTCCCGCTCTTAGAGATCGTGATCGTCGGCGAGAAGCCGTTTGCGCCGTTTGTGACCTGAAAATCATACGTCGTGTTGTCCGTAAACGTGATCGTGTAGGTATCCACCGTGCCCGCCGCGTGCGTGCCGCTCTTGAGTGTGATGGACGTGATACCACGCCCCGGAGAACCGGCCTCGCCCTTTTCTCCGCGCGGCAAGCCGAAAGTCAGCTTGAAAACATCGTCAACAACACTCTTGGAAACAGTTGCCGGTTTTCCGTGCTCAAGCGTGATTGCGGAAACGATCATATTCAAAATTGCGTCGCGGGCGCTTGCAGCAGAGGTAGCAGAAGTACTCGCGCTCTCCTTTGCGTTTTCTGCTACGGTCTGAGCGGATTGTGCCGCAGTCTGTGCCGCTGCCGCATCCGCCGCAGACTGTGCAGCTTTTGCCGCTTCCGCTTCGGCGGCGGCAACCGCAAACGCTTTGATCTGCGCACCGGAGAGCTTATGCGCACTGCCGCTTTGCTCCGCGACAAGCAGAGAGTTATCATCGAGTTCGCTCAGTGCAGGCAGAGAGCCAATTGTTGCATCAGCCATCGTTGCCCTCCTTCTTTTCAGTTAACAGAGCATACGCCGCGCGCATCTCCTGCCGCGCCACGGCTAAACGTTCTGCGTCGTCACCCCTGACCGCTACCAGTGACAGGAGCCTGTACGCCGCGTCTAAATGCTGAATCACATTTTCCATAATTTCACCTCATTTTACTGGACAATTTCAACCGTTCCATCTGTGAAGTTGATTAGAATACCCGTAGTCTCAGCGTCATTTCCAATCCATAGTGTGTGTCCTACATTGCGCTGATAGGTTTTCCGCACAATCCCCGCCTTTGCATTGCCGAGAATCAGCTCCGCAGAGTTATCGGTACCGTATAGACCGCATTTAAACAAACCGTCTGTAACGATTGTAAGACCGTCCAACTCCATTTGCGTGTAATAATCATTGTTTCCTTCCGCCGCAAAGAGCCTGCAGGCGTACAGATCAATCGAATTGATAGAGCCGGTCTGAATGTTGTCGCCGCTGATAACGGTTTTACCGTCCTGCAGGTCAGCAGCAAATACAACGTCACCAGTAAATTGGATCGTCTGTGACGAAACAGCGACACCGCCAACGTTCAGAGATATAGACGAACTGCTCTCGCTGTTGCTAACGGAAAGGGTTATATTGTCTACCTTTTGCGAGATGGTGCTAACACTTTGCGCAAGGATGCTCACGTTGCCGGACAGACTGTTTACATCGCCAGACAGACCGCTGACCCGTGACGTGATGGAATTGAGCTGAACGTCGATGCTTGAAGAAAGCCCCTGCATTTTGTTGTCAACTTGCAGCAGGATTTGTTCGTTCGATTTTTTGATGAGCGCCCGCGTCGTTGCATAGTTGCGCTCCACCTGCCGCTCCAAAGGCGATTTGTACGGATATTCCTCGTCGATTTCGTCACCGCCGCCAGCAGAGATGCCGGACGCGCACAGCGTATCGAGGTTTGTATCCGTCGAAGCAAGGACTGTGTAAATGCCGCCTACACTCAGGCCATCTCCCAACTCCGCCGCCGGGTCGAGCATTGCCCCTGTTCCGTCATACGGCTTGTACACCATGCCAGACAGTTTCGACAGAATAGCCGCAGCCATGGCGTTTGACCCGTCCGGGTGCTGCGCCTCCACAACAAACCCGGTTTCATTGCCGTCCTCGCCGGTTATGTCGCCGTTTGTGTCCAGCAGCCGCACACCGGTTACTGGTTTGCTCTCAAGCCCCGGCGTCAGGCCGCTGAGACTGAGACCTACATACGTTTTATCCATTTAACAATATCCTCGTTCCGCCGAATGTGATCGCATAGCCATACTCAGTCACAAGATAATTCGTTTCCGTCGGGATTGAGTTCAGAGGAACAAGCAGCAGTTTCCCTGCGTCTGTGATGATCCAGTTCCCCGCATTCGCGACCGCGATCTCCGCCAGCACTTCCCGCATTGTCTTTTCGCCGCTGTCGCCTACCGGGTAAGCAACGTCAAATGCGGATGATAGAGCCGTGCGGCTGTCCACCGTGACGCCCATGCGTTTTGCAATGTCTGCTGCCGCCGCAGATGCCGCCATGGGGAAATTCGTTTCTGAATAGCTGCTGTTTATCCATTCCTCTTCTGCCTTGAGCATTGCATCAAAGGCTGTGACGGACATCCATCCTGTCGCCTTATCTGTATGCCTCTGTGAGAAGAAAAACTCACCCTTTGGAATCCACTCGCTGTACCGCGTCACCGCGCCGGAATCGCCACGCCGTACCAGCCGCAAAAACAGCTGTATCTTTGCTTGGCGGGGGATCGTGCCCTGCGGAACGATTTCCAAATCAAGCTCCCGGCTTGCGCAGTTTCCGATGCTGAAACTCTCAAACAGCGCCCCGGACACCCGCGCGGAAACGATTTTGTCATGTCCGTATGTTGTTCCGGCGATAACTGCCTTGATTTCCTTTTCCGCCAGCGGGTCATGCAGCAGGCTTGTGTATGTAGTGCTTACAGTCTGCATGGCTACCTCTCAATCAAGTTGAACGTCGTATCCGTCCAGTACGTTTCATTGTCGACATCGTCATAAATTTGCGTCGTGGCCTGTACCGTCGAGCCGTAGAACGTGCCGGTGTAATAGCCGCCCGTAATTGGGTCAAGGAATGTTGCCGTGATAAACTGCGGGAAAAGGGCCTTGTTCAGGCTTACCATTTGCTCCGTGGTCATCATAGCACAGCTTACAGACAGTTTCCGTTTGATCGTGACGCGCGTTCGGTGCATCAGGCCGTCCATCGTCCGCCCAGTCTGGTCGGAATCCAGATCATTCCGAGACCACTGGATAGCCCCCTCATTCAAAAGATAGGTAAAATCCTCGCTCCCGATTTTGAAAACAGGTTTAATATCCAAGCACCGCCTTTCCGCTGCCGCGCATGGCGTTTGCCTGCGCTCGCGACGTTACACGCCCAAGCTCCCGCTCGTTGACCTGAATGACTTTGCCCTCCCGCGTGACTTCAATAAGCGTTTGCAGCAGAGATTCCAGCCGGGAAGAGCCACCCGTTTCTTCACGCACGATTTTGCGAATCAGACTTTCCGGCGCTTCGATGTTGTTTCCGCTTCTCTGGTCGCCAAGCACCGCCATAAACTCCCGGTTCGGCGGAATGACCGCGCCGGATGCAAGGCGAGGCGCAGCCACGGAACGCATTGCCGATTGCAGCGCCGTTGATCGTGTGTTGCCACCGAAGCCGCCTACGCGCGTTCCAGAAAAGCCGCTTCGCGCCTTTTTTGGGTCATAATCATCCATTGTGACATCGCCCCAATGGATGGCTAGCCCAAGCGTAAGGCCAACAACACCGCCAACAAGCGTGCCGACGCCAGGGGCGATTGCCGTACCTATCAAAGCAAAAATGATTGTCGTCAAAACTACTTTAATTTTCGCAGCAGCCTTTGTCCTAGCCTGTGCCGATAAGCTGTCATCAGTAGACACAGAGATGAGCGAGAGCAGAAGCCCGACAAATACACCTACTACGCCACCAACAAACCCGCCGAACATTGTGCCGAGAATCAACCCGCCCAACACGTTTACGATGGTATAAAAATCAGATTTTGCAAGCCCGGCATCTTTAAGTTTGTCCTGAAAAGACACGTTAATAAACGATATGGCTGCGCCGAAAAGTAAGCCGACAACGCCACCGGCGAACCCGCCAAACATCGCGCCGATGATTGCACCAAGAATCGCTGTGACAACAGTATTGAACGTATCAGCCTCCGACCAGTTATCAAATTTTCCTTCTGTGAATTGCACTGCCGTGAAACCAATGCTTGCGCCGAGAAGAAGCCCTATAACTGCCCCGGTAAGTCCGCCAAACTTTGCGCCAAGGACTGCCCCAAGCAGCGCGCCAAGCGCTACCATCGCAATTTTTTTCGCTTTCTCAGGATTTTCAAGTTTGTCGAGGAATGTGCACCCTATTAGGCCGATTACCGCGCCGAGAAGCAAGCCGATGACGCCGCCGGAAAGGCCGCCGAACATCGTGCCGAGCACCGCGCCAAGCAGTGCACTTAGCCCAATTATCCATGCGTCTTTGCTTTTCCAAATCGTTCCGTTATCCCAGTCAAGCTTCAGCTGGTTTATTTTGATTTTCAAATCTCCAGCAAGCTTGTTGATTTCTTTGGCCAAGTTAGACAGCCAGTTCGGGAGCGCGGAAGTGATCTCTTCAAAATTCGCGGCAATTCCAGAGCTCGTGCCGCCACCTGCTGCAGTTTCCCCAGCTAGTTTATTGATTTCATCGAACGCAGCAAGGCTTTTCTCGGCTTTTTTTGCTGCACCGCCTACGCCGGAGATTGCTTTCTGTTCGTCGTTGAGCTTTTTCGCTGATTCTTTCGATTGTGCAAACGTAGTGCCAAACAACAGAGATATAAACTCAGCGGCAGATGCAACCACTGTGGCAAGAGCATTTGCCAAATATGTCAATGCCGGAATTGCGGTGCTTAATATAGGCTGTGTCAGCGTCATAAGTGCCGCTTTCAGCCTGCCTACTGCCGCGCTGGCGGCGTCATTTGCTGAGATTACATTACCAAGCCATGTCCGCAGCTGCGAAAACCCTCGCGAAATGAGCGAGTAAAAAAGTACGCGGCGAATTAGATTCGTTATCCGCTTTCCTACGCGGGAAAAGGATTCAGCGACTTTAGATGTCGCTTTTTCCATTTTTTCAGTGGCATTCCCGGCGTTTGTTACTTGTTCTGTGAGGCTGCCTGCTTCTTCCTTCGCATAATTCAGATCTGTAGTGGCTTTATTTATTTTGTTGTCATAGCCCTCCACTTGCTTTTGCACATCGTTAAATCGTGAAGACAGGGATTTTACAGATTCCGCTTGTTCTGCAATTTTTTCCGCGCTGTACACACCCGACTGCGCGTTTTTCATTTCTTGCAGTTTTGCCTGCGCCTTATCCAATTCAGCCGCAAGCTGCGCAGACTGTTCGACGAGCGGAAGCCGCTGCTCCCGCATCTTCTGGATGTTCGACTCCAGATTGTTTACTTTTTGTGTAACCCTATCAAGCTCCTTTTGTGCTTGCTTCGCGTCCGCATCGACAGCGATTACAACCTTTCCGTCTGCCATTCTCTCACCGTCCTTACTTGACGTTATGTGTTTTGGGTGCTATCTTATGGAAAAGGAGTGATAGCACTATGTGTACCGTGGAGCTTTACCGCGAAAGACGGTTTGCGTACAGTGGAATAGCCTTTACCGCCGAACTGGACGGCGTTGCCGTTGGCCGCCTGCGCAGTGGGGATTCTATCCGCTTCTGCGCCGAAGCCGGGGAGCACGAGCTTTGCATTTACTCCTTTTTTGGCTGTATCGGTCGCGTTGCGTTTACCGTCGCGCCGGAGCAGCAGAACGAATACATTACAGCCCTGACATCGTCTTGGTCGCATAAGGTAACGTTCGCCCACGGCGTGATGCAGCAACGAGATAGGTACAGGCCAGATGCAGGTGCATCCGCTGCCCTATGGGTTCTGATTCTGCTTATCCTAATTCCGCTGCTGCTGTACTTATCAGGCGTTATCCACCCATCCATCGTGTTTTTCCCGCTGCCGTAGCTCCATGCCGCCCGTTTTGGGCGGCTATTCTTTTTTCAGCCCCCACGCAGCAAGCACGTTCTTTTCCGCGTCGGAGTAATTTGTCCGCAGGTCCACCATGTCGCGATTGCGTCGGTAAAACTCCTTTTCCTGCTTGTCCAGGGCTTTCCCACGTGCCTTTTTATCCCGAATGGCGACCACCTGCGCAAATAGGCAGTCGCCAATTTCGCGGTAGTAGCTTATAAAAGACCACCAGTGCAGGTATTTCAGCGCACGCACTTCGCACCCGGCGATTCTGTTGACCGGCGCGATGAACATGCTAAAATCCTGCGACCACGACATAAGCGTCGGATGCTTCTTTTCCTCTCGTGGGGCCTCGCCGCAGTCGATGAACCGAAAGCACTGTTGCAACGCTTCCTGATAATCTGTATACGGCATTTCTTCAAGCTCTGGGTAAAAGATAGTTAGTGCAGTTTCAGCCTTGTCCTGATTGTCCAGCTCGCTGTCAGAAAGAGCGGCGAGGATGTCCAGCGCCGCCCTGTAGTCTGACTGGATTTTGTATTCTGTTCCGTTGACCTCTACAGAGGTCGGCAGGGAATAGTTTACTTCTTCCATTTCTCAGTGTATCGTTTTACGCGCGGGTTCGTTGCTTTCTGCTCGCGGCTGAATGTCGTGTCGATTTGGTCGATGATAGCCAACATCAGGTTACACCAGACAGGAAGGCCGTCCGCCATGGCGTACACGTTCATGCCTCCAAACAGGTCTGCGCAGATCGGCTTTCCGAAAAGGCCGTCGATCATTTCCCGCATTTCCGTGTCGCGGCGGCGTGCAATGTCAAAGATCTCTTTCTTGTCAGCGCAGCGCTCGACCTCTGTCTTGTAAGTGTCCTGTTTCTTGTCCAGTTCCTCAAACGTGGCGTAGATTTTCTCAACGATTACGCTGTCTGTCGGGTTAAACTCGATCGTCGTCTTTCCGTTCAAATCAAACGATTCAACGCCGGTTGCAAATTTGATGTTGGCCATATCGTACCTCCTTACTCGTTATCCGGCGTGAACGTCACAGCGCCGCCAGTGCCAATAGATGCCGTTCCGGTCGTGCGCGTGCCGCCGAGCGTGATGTCGATTGGCATGCCTACAAAGCCGCCGCCCTCGCCGCCAAGACTCGACGGTTTGACCATCGTGGAATCGTAGCGCTCCGCAAACACAGCCGTCTTCGCCGTACCGGCGTAGTGGTGGACGATCAGCACGTCCTGATTCGCAAGCGCCGCGGCGTTCTGGTCCTTTACGGCCAGATTCCAGATTTTCGACAGGGCTGCATCGCCAGCGTCAAGGTCGCACGGGTCAAAGCTCTGCGAAACAATCGGCTTCTTCATGGTGTTGCGCGTCTTGCCGAGGATGTCCTTGCTGGAATCCTCCTGCCAGTCGTATTCCATGCTGGAATCGGTCACGCGGGTTCCGAGTGGAGACCATACCGGAGCGCCACTTTCGCCTGTGTTCAGATAGGCAATAAGCAGTTCTCTATCAATGGTCTGCCCCTCTGTGGTGTTAAAAGTCAGATCTGCCATGGTTAAATCACCTCATATGTCATTTTCATTAGGATTTGATGGTCTTCCGTGCCGTCGTTGTAACGAGCAAACACCGCACCGCGGCTCGTCGCTTCAACGCGCAGCACGCGGATGTTTTCGCCTAACGCCGGATAATTGCTTGCCGCCCAGTCTCCGAAACGATTCAGCAGCGCATCAGTTTTCAGGCGCTTGTCGTTGCTATTACCTGGGATAACCCTAGCAATAATCTGAAACTGATATTCTGCTCGGTGTCCGCCCAGGATATAGCGCTGCGTGATGTACGTTCCGGGAATGGTGGAAAACGCCATGCCTGGCGCATCTGCGGGCAGCATTTCATAGTTGATGGTTGCCACCGGCATTTCGTTGTCACGGAAGGTATTGGCCCATACCATCATCTTTCGTGCGATGTCCGTTTCTTCTTCAGCGGTGACAAGCCGTTTCGGTTTATTTGAATCCATTCATGATCGCCTTTCCTGCTATACGAATCCACTTGTCTAAGTTCTCGGACTTCGACGCATCAAACCAATGGGCCTGCGCTTGTGCATGCCCGGAGTGGTTAAACACAAGGTCTTTGTCTGTCAGAACTTTCGTTCCACCTTTTGGCGCATAGCTGCTGCCTGTTGCCGGGTCTACCATCAGTTTCCCGTAATACAGATACCGCGCATATGGGCCGGGATAGATGACCATGTTCTCCACGACACGTGTCCGTGTGTTGAGGGAGCCAGTACGAAATGGAACATATGGTTCGGTATCCTGTGCGATTTGCACAGCAACTACGTGCTTCGCCTGTTCGCAGCCTTTTCCAAGTTTCAAATTCAACGTTTCAAGGCCCGCTGTTTTCATGGAGAATCGCATTATTTTCCTCCAACCTCGAAGTGGCGCATTGCGACGCTTCCGAAGTCCTTTTCGTCCACCTTCGTTACCTTGTAAACATCGTCATATAGTGCCTCGATTTGCTGCTCGCTCTTTTCAGGCTCTACGACTTCGCCCTTGACAAAAAATGTTGTGCCACCGTTGCCGTCCGTGGACAACGTCCACAACCCGCTTTTGTCTGATGCGCGCCAAAACTCCTGCGGACCAACATAGCGTTTTGTTGTGCCGGTCACGCCGTCTACCGCATCCACGTCAAACGGGATATACAGATTCACAGCGTCCGCGCTTTCCAGTCCGCTTTCGCGGACGTTGACACCCTTCGATGCTTGCAACATCACGCCGCGCAAAACGGTAATGTAAGCATGTTCGATGTCAGAAAATGTGTCTTGATCGCTCTCGACGGTGACGTTGTAGACGGTTACAGTGTGGGGCGCGTACATCTGCATCCTCCTCTGTACAGTAAGCCGGTATGTGCAAGATACTCATTGCAGGTATCTGCAAGCAGTTTTCTCGCGCTGTCCGTTGCGGACAGGGCGGAGACCGCAGCGTCTCCGCCTGTCACAAGCGTCCTGGAATAGCCGCCGACCGTTTCGCTCTTGATCTCTGCGTCTGCTGCGGACGCATCCGTCAGACGCTTTGTCGCAAGAGCCTGCGCTGCGTCGATTACGGCATACTTGTCCACAAGAGCGCAGCAGCACATTTTTACCGCATCGAGGTCGGCGTTGTCCTTTGCGCGATTCTGCGTGTAGTAATCGAGGAAAGAGCTGGCACGGACGGCCAGACGCTGGAAATCCTCCTCATTGATGCTGCCGTAGTAGCAGCCGGAGTAAAATTCATAGTCGGCATAGATCATTCGTACCAGCTCCTTTCATTTTTTTACGAACCGACCGTGACGGTAGCCGTGCCGGTCTTGGTGCTGTCCTGCTTCGACTTTGCAGTGACAGTAATGCTCGTGGACGTTTCATTGGACGCGACCGTCAGCACGCCGCCTTCCGTGATAGACGACTTTGCGCCGCTCTGGCTCCACTCGACGTCGCCACTTACAATGCCTTCACCCGCAACGGAGGCGGAAAATGCTTTGCTTGCGCCCTTCGCCACGGTCGCGGTTGCCGGGGAGACAGTCACAGTGGAGACCGTTCCAGCCTTGCCGTAGACCGAGAACGGGAACGGATTGGCAATATCAACGTTATAAGCGTTTACCGGGTTTGCGATTTCCCAGCCAAGCCGCATGACCGCACGCAGCGCAACCATGTCGTTCTGCATGAGGTTATACGTGATGGCCTTCGTGGTCGGATCCTGAATGACGCCCTCGGTGAAGATCTTGAACGTCATGTCCTGCCGGATCGCATAGACCAACTGCGACCAGTCGCCGACGATCATCTGCGCCTGAGACGGGTCAAATGCGCCGTTCATCGGGAAGTACATATCCATGCCGTCCAGGCCATAGCGGGTCGCGCCCTGCATATCGGACTTGAAGATGGGCTGGCCGGTCGTGTCTTTCAAGCCGCGAAGCTTTCCGCGCATCTGGATCGCGGACATAACGCCGTTCGGATTGAAGCCGTCAAGCTCGACCTTCGCGATCAGGCCGTTCTCGCCCATGATGTCGTCAAAGACGCTTGTGCCGACGGGTACGCCGTTACCGGCAGCGATGGCTGAAGGAACAACGCCGTCGCGCCAAGTGCTGGGCTTGCTGGTGCCAAAGAGAATTGCCGCGTCGATGACCTTACCGAACGCCTCAGTCAGTCTCGGGCGAACCTCGCCCCAGATGTCATAATCTGCGTCGTCCAGGACAGCTTCTGGGATCGGAACGATAACGGCAATTTCCTCTGCGTAGATTTTCTTCTTGTCCCACGCCATCTTCGTGGTCTGCTTCCACGCATCGCCCGCGCCGGTTTCGGTTGCTTCGCCGTTGACAAAATACGCGGATGGCAGAGCATCAAGGACGTTGATTGTCTGGGTCTTGCTGGACATATTGGCCAGTCTTCGGCCCATGCGCAGGACTGCGGATTCCGCAATAGCGCCCTGCATGATCTCACGGGTTACGGGTTCCGGGATAAGCCCAGAAAGAGCATTTCTATCAATAGTTGCCATGTATATCTCCTTTTCTTATTTCAGAGCGCCCCGGATCAGGGCGTTCATCTGCTGATTTGCTGTATTTTCCTTTGTTCCGCCGCCTGCTGGAGCCGTCCAGTCAAACGTCGCTTTCTTGCGGTTCGCCGTCAGCGCGTCGACAGCCTGCTCAAACGTGGTCTTGTCGTTGACCATCTTCATCGCCTTGAACGCGATAAACTCGGCATCCTCGCCGGTCAAGCCCTTGCTCAGCACATACTTGTCGCGCCGAAGCTGCTCGACCTCTGCCTGCGACGCAGTCAAAGCAGCTTTGCTGTCCGCAAGGTCCTTCGCCTGCTTGGCCTGCCGTTCCTGCTCGGTCTGCTGGCTGTCCTTCCATGTCCGGTACGCGGTGATTTCTTCCTCACTGGGGTATTTCTTCCGTTCTCGGTCAAGCCTCGACTGAATCATCTTGTCAACGTCGGCCTGCGTGAACGTCTTTTCCTGCTCAGGAGCAGTGATTCCCGTGCCCTGCACGTTGGGTTCTTCTGCCATAAAAATCTCCTTGTTTAACGACCTGTCGGTCAGTGTTGATAA
>ERZ1034855.301-NODE-301-length-23142-cov-12.945987_pt1 | contig 23142 bp, 41 predicted proteins | sample MGYA00520699_ERZ1034855 | MGnify/ENA primary metagenome ERZ1034855 (study PRJEB33766, sample SAMN09781730) | gut metagenome | biome: gut microbiome | host: Homo sapiens | place: Madagascar | study: EMG produced TPA metagenomics assembly of the PRJNA485056 data...
AGAGGCTGCGCCCTGGTTGCCCGTGGCAGAGGCTGCGCCCCAGTCCCCCGTGGCATGCTCCGTGTCCTTTGGAGTGGCCCTCTCTTTTACGTACTCGATCTGCGCCTTTACGAGGCTCGCAATGCTCAGTTCCGCCTTCAGCTCCAGCCTGTTGCCCACTCGTTTCGTGTCGTCCCGTTTCTCAGCCGTCACGCCCTCCAGCTCTGCCTCAAAATAACGGCTCGTCGCCGGGGGATAATAATTCAGCACGTCCAGCGGCATCTCGCAGGCGTGCAGGCCGCGTTCGCAAAGCTTAACGCCTCCGTCTATCGTCACTGCCTTGCCGATCTCATACTGCAATCCCTTGCACCGCATATTCTTGTCGGTGCCCTTGTAAACTCTCATCTTGTCCTCCTCACACAAACGTCAGCACCGCCGCCGCCAGCACCCACACCACGGACGCCGTCAGGCAGCCCGCGCAGAACCCGTCGATCCAGCGCTGCGTCTTGTTGTCAAGGGCCGGCATTGCCGCCAGCACCAACCCGCTCACCGCGCATACGGCTGCGGCTGCCACCACCAGATCCCGCATCACAATCACGCACCTTTCGATTCCTTCTCGACCTTCTCCAGGCCGACAAACTCCAGGCCGTTTTGACGGGCGTAGAGTTGACACAGAGTAGTCTTAATCTTCACGGGGTCAGGCTCTTCCAACCAAATAATCTTATATTCAAGCTTCTTCCCCATTGTTTTTTCCTTTCCCCTGCGGTATAATAGCCACAGGACACAAAATCTTTGGTAGGATTTGTTCCGCCGCCCTGTTCGGTCTGCTACACCGAGCGGGGCATTTTTCTTATTCTTCATCATCGGACCTCAACAGCTCGTCCAACGTACAGCCGTACAATGCGGCGATCTCCGGCAGCCGACTCACGCGCGGGTTCTGCTGGCCGGTCTCCCACATGTACACTGCCGCGTCGGAGATATTCAGTTTCTCGGTCACCTGCTGGACGCTAAGACCAGCGGCCAACCGAGCACTTCGGAAACTCATCATTTCACCTCCAACTCTTTATGCAACCTTAACTAACTTTTAATTGACTTCGGCGGGGGAATGTGTTATATTTCCCTATGGAAGCATCAGTTTGGTATTTAGCTGGTTCGTCGCGTTGCAGACGGCGTACCATTTGCGCTTATACCATTCGCTTCCACCGCCCCACCGTCTGTTGCAGAGACGGCGGGGCATTTTCGCTTGTTGCAGAAGCGGGGAAATTGGTGTTGCAGATCACCAGGCCCATTCCCCCGCCGAAGCCAACCAAAAATCAGTCCCATGTTGCTTTGGCTTTCGCTAAGGTTTAATCGTTTCCTCAAGCGCCTCGATAAGCTCCTTCTCACTCACGCCGTACATCCTTGCCAGCTTCTTGTGGTACTTCCGCGCCGGTCGCCAGTCGCCCAGCTCCCAATGCGTCACGCAGGATACGTCAACATTCAGCTTTTTCGCTACCTGTGCGCGGGTCAGACCGGAAAGCTCCCTTAGCTCTCTCAATGTCAATTTGTGCGTCCTCCTTTCAATGTGAGTGTTCATTGACTGCGGCGGGGAAATTTGCTATACTGCTAAATCTATGGCGTCCAAAGCATCGAAGGCGTCGGTTGGCTTGTCGATCTCGTCCACAACAATCATCTTGCGCCTTAACAGCTCCGCGATAGCGGGAACATCGTCTATCGCCAGCTGCTTAAGATTGGTAACCTCTCCGCGGCATACCTTCCGCAGCATGGAGCGTGCCTCTTTCGATAGCGGAAACATGGAAAAACGAATGTCTGCCAACAGCTTTTGCAAACAATTTATCTAATATCACCTCTTTGGACATTGGCCGATAAGGACAGCCCCTTACCGGTTTTTTGTTTTCCCCACCGCAGTCAATGTGAGAAATCATCTTGACAAACGAGAAACACGCAGCTATCATGTAAGTGTCAGCCAACAAAATATCAGCTATAAGTCCGCAAAACGAAGGAATTCGTTGGGGGCTTGGTTTTTTGTTGCCTTATTGAGTTCTCACGAGATTATTATAGGCGAGATTTTCTTGGCTGTCAAGTATCCGCCAGAAAAAACTTGGCGTTTATGGGTCAAAAATGACGCCCAATTTTTGTGTATGGTGAACAGATGAAGCAGAAAAGGGAAAAGAAAATATCATTTAAGCATATATGCGCTTTCTCTCTCAGTGTCTTCGTGCTTCATCTTATTGGGTGCGAGATATTCCCGACAGATGAAGCAACCAATACGTTGGAAGCACCAGATTGGTACGCTGTGGTTCTATGCTTGGCTGCGCTGGCAATCACATTTGCAATTTCTAAGGTATTTTGGGCAAAAGAAAAGCGTCCACTGGCTGCCCCCTCTAAAAGGTTTATTACAGATGCCGCAGAATCTAAGGATTATGAACTCGGCATAGATGCTGATGCGGATGCCACGGAATGCGTCCACGCCCCAGCACCGCAACCTGCACCCGCCACACAAATTGACATTGATGAAATCTTGCAGGAAGAAGAAAATTGGCGCCGCGAACAGCGCGGATTAACCCCAGTTGAATATGAATTGCGCAAAGTGGATACAATGCCTGGCCGAGATTTTGAGTATTGGTGCGCAAGCGTTCTTAAACGGAACGGATTCAAAAATGTTACCGTAACGCAAGATAGTAATGATCAAGGCGTCGATGTCGTAGCCGAAAAGGATCAAGTCTGGTATGCCATTCAATGCAAATGTTACAGCTCTGACCTCGGAAACAAGCCGGTGCAAGAAGTATTCGCCGGGAAAGAAATGTATCAATGTCAAGTCGCAGTCGTTATGACAAACAGGCATTTCACGTCTGGCGCAAAGGCTTTAGCAAGCAAAACACGAGTTTTACTCTGGGACCGGGAAAAATTGATTGAGCTTTTAAGATCAGAACAGTAGGTGTAAATATGCCAAAGCGATACACAGTAGCGCTGAATTTGCCAAATGTGCGAGGGTTGATCAAGAAGAAATGCCGCAGCAACATAGTTTTCTGCGAGATGATGGGCAAAGAAGATCGCCCCGCATGGGTTTCAGATTGGTTAAGGGGGAAAAATCTCCCCTCCCCCGAAGAAGCCGCCCAGATGTGCATCCTTCTCAACACCACCCCAGAAGAAATTTTGCTCCATGAGGGCAAGGACGAAAAAGAGATAGCTAAATGTCAGAAGGATATTGAACTGGTGCGGAAGCTGCTGGAGAATGAAAAGGGCATAAAAAAAACCCCCGATCCGAAGATCGAGGGTGTGACAGATACGCAAAAAGCAGCCATTGATTTTGTTTTGACCTTGCCACCAGAAAAATTAAGGAAATTTATTAAATTGGCCCAGGCAGTCTTTGAGGACGAACAACATGATTGACTGGACTGAAATTTGGGCTTACGGAACAGCGGTAAAGTATTGTGATGATGTTTGATAAGACAACGTATAAGTTGCTAATTGCGCTATACAAAAAAGGGCAGCTATTTTTAAAAGAAATTGATGCCATTACTGGAGAGTGCGAAGAAAAAGGGCAAAGCCAATATATTACCGCCCTGTTAATTGCAAACTACATTTCCATCGTAAGCAAGATTACCACAGAAAATGGAATAAAGGCTGAACAAACTATAGGCTATAAAATCAATATTGAGGGGAAAGCTTATGTTGAACAGCGCCGCCGTGATGGGCGAAACTTTTGGGTGCCGTATGCCATTACTACGTTTATTGCTGTATTAAGTTTGATTATAGCGCTTATGCAGTCAATCTCCTATGGATGCGTATGTTGTTGCGGATTTTGAAAAGTCTTTGCAAGGGGCGTCAATGTCGCACCCAATGACATTGGGGGGGAAATTGCCATACTGATGCCAAACGGCGTGGGCGCACCCAATACACACAAGGCCGCAGCATTTTTTTAAATTATTTTCATCGGACAGTTTTAGGGTGTCTTCCAATGCATTTACTTTTTCTTCTAAATATCTGATGCGCTTTTTGAGCTGCGATCTTGTTTGAAACATTCCGAACACCTCGCCAAAATTGGATAGCAGATCCTTAATAAAAGTCAGCTTGTCTCTTTTCTCCTTCTTTCCAAAATAGTTCAAGTTTCCCGGTAAACAGGTTTCTCGCCATTCGGTAAAGTTCTGCCATTGCGGTCTCGTGATCCATACCTTCGCACTCCATGCCGATTTCGTACTCAGTACCTTTTTCTTTGCTGATTGCCCAAATTTTCATTTCAGATCCTCCGTGATTTTTTGAAGTTGTTCGTCAGATAATTTTTTAATTAGTTCGAACGCTTCTTCCAGCATTTTTTGATACTCTATTGTATCAAATTTTGCGTCATCATACAACATCGTGCTTCCCTCCGTCTGGTTTGCTCAGCGTGTGATTATTATATATATACTCGGTAATCGAATTTTGTTGCTATATAGCATACAACAAAAAGTCTGTTGCCGAAATATCGTCTCGTTGGCGCGGTGGAATACAGCTGATCAATATAGTTCGCCCACGCCTTCCATGCAACAAACGGCGTGGGCGTTTTGCCGTATTTTTTTCGGCCAGCAATTGCGTAACACAACCGTACTCCAAACTTCGTTGTATTTTCAATCGCCAAAACTTGCGAAACCACAGGTTTTCTGGTGGTTGGTTTTTGCTATTGAGACACCCGAATGTCGGAAAAGTTAGGAGGGCATAAATGAATATCCAGGAGTTGTGCAAAACCCGCAAAGATGCGCTGAAGCTCACATATCAAGAAATCTCAGATGAATCCGGCGTTCCAATTTCCACAGTCCAGAACTTTTTCTCGAAGATGTCTAAGGCCCCCTCCATCTATACCGCAGCGCCGATTTGCAAATCCCTCGGGATATCTCTCGACGAAGTGTTCGGAATTTCCGAACACATGACCCCGACCGAACGAACATTGAAAGCTCGAAACGACGAATTGGAACGGCATGTTGACGCAAAGGCAGACACCATAGAAATCATGCGTCGCGGTGTGCGCATCCGAAACGTCGTTATTTTTATTATGTTTTGCATCATCGTGTTTCTCGCCATTTGGTGCGTGTACATTGATATGCACTGCCTAAACTATGGATTCTGGAGGAGATAAGATGAGGGCTGCATTATATATTCGCGTGTCAACGGAGGAGCAGGCCCGGCACGGCCTGTCCCTCGCAGAGCAAAAAGAGTCGCTGGAGCGATACGCGGAAGCGCACGAAATGGAGGTTGTCGGGATCTATGAGGATGCCGGGATCTCGGCCAGAAAGCCGTACAAAAAGCGACCGGCGCTGCTCAGACTGCTTGAGGATTGCAAGAGTGGGAAAATTGATACCATCCTGTTTATTAAGCTGGATCGGTGGTTCCGGAATGTCGCTGGATATTACGACGTACAAACGCAGCTTGATAAGTACGGCGTGACATGGCAGGCCACCAAAGAGGATTATGAGACACGGACGGCGTCCGGGCGGTTAAAGGTTAATATTATGCTGTCGGTCGCCCAGGACGAAGCCGACCGGACAAGTGAACGAATTAAATTCATAAACGAAGGGAAAAAAGCTAAAGGAATACCTGCCGGGTCAAAAACCCCACTCGGAATAACGATCAAGGATGGACGATATGAGATAGACCAGGATACAGCAGAGATTGCCGTGGATATGTTTAGTGCTTATATCAAACTAAAAAGCACTCTCGCACTCAGGCAATATATGTTTGACACCTGGGGTGTTTATCGAGCATATAATAATTACAAAAACGCAATAACAAATCGTCTATATATCGGAGAAGTATATGGAATTGAAAACGCATTCCCGGCGCTTATCAGCACACATGACTTTGATCTGGCCGGAGAAATCATGAAACAGCGGAGCCAGCGCTGCTGTGGCACGAGGAAAGGTAATGTATATCTGTTTTCTGGTATATTGCGTTGTCGTGAATGCGGGCAAATAATGCAGTCTAACGTAGTAAAGGGTTATAAATACTATCGGTGCAGGACACAATTTAGGATAAATGCACAGTGCGATCATCGCCAATGCGTTCGAGAGGATGTGCTGGAGAGTTACATGCTGAACAGCATTGAGCAGATGGCCGCAAAATATCACGGGCAATACGATGAGGCAGAAAAAAAGCCCGCATTATCTGCGGACAAAATCAGAAAAAAGATGTCGAAACTTAAAGACCTATACCTTGCTGATTTAATAGAGCTGGACGAATATAGAAAAGATTATGAGGATTTAAAACAACAGCTATCGCAAATGGAACCGCAAAAGCCGAAATATTTTGACCGTGACGCACTCCATAGAGAGATTGAGGAATATCCAAACCTATCGCCGCAAATGAAAAAAGAATTCTGGACCAGAACAGTAAAGCGGATCGAAGCAGATAATAACGGCGCGTTTTTTGTTTTGCCTCGTTAGGCTTATTTTATATTCCCCACACTGAACATCTAATATGCCTAACACCCCCCACCTAAAAAGGCGGGGGGTGTCTTATTCGAGTTTCCGCATAACGTTGTTATAAATGCGCTCATTCACAACCTTTAAACTGTCCATAAGCTCGTCCATAACCTCCCATGCGCGGGAGGGGTCAACGCTTGCCACAGCCCGGAGGAAATCACTGTCAGGCGCGGAAGCCGCAGAATACGCCTCAACAATGCGGCTTTCTCTCACCGGTTCCCGGTTTTGGTTTTGGATGGTATACAGCGCCGCCAGCTTTTCGTAGTTCGACCAGCTGGACTCTTCCGTTTCCAACCGCTTGATCCATAGCGCCAATTCTCGCTCGTCAATCATTGGGGCCTACCCCCTTAGTCCTCCATCATGTCCATTGCGCGGCGCAAGGCGTCCTTGATGCGGTCATCGTCGGTCTCCCGCATCATATCGTTGATCTGGCTACGCAGATGCTCGGATGCGTCCGTGCGGCTGTAATGCCCCCGGACATAGTGCCGGCGGGCGTAGGAGCTGCCGCGATTGTAGCTCCGCAAATCATCATCCAGATAGCGCCCAGAATAGCCCCGCTCGTCCATCGCCTCAATCTTGTCGATGTTCTTGATTGTGTCCGTCAGCTTGTGGGCGATGTCCAGATCACCGGCCCCCAGGTCGCCCTTGTCGGCGATCTCGTCCAGCTCCTGACAAAGCATGTCCTTCAGCTTGTATAACGTTCTCATACCCATAAATGATTCTCCTTTCAGCTAATCCGGTCCACGGTCATGTTGGCGTTTGCCACACTGATGGCCTGCGTGCTGGTGTTCTCCATGGCCACCGTCAGGCAGCAGCCCCGGGGAACCTCCACAATGGCGCCGACGTAGATGTTGAAGTAGTTCTCCACAGCGGCAGGGGTCACAGTGGCGGTGGCGCTGTTCAGCGGCTCCCCGTTGATGGCCAGGGCGGCGGTGATGGCCTCCACCGTCCCGCCGGTGGGAACGGCGATGTTGCCCCCAAAGCTCACCCGGAAGCGGGCCTTGCACTGGTTGGTCAGCCCCCGCAGGGTCACGATCCCCGCCCCGTCCCTGTGAACGATACACGGCTTGCTGTTTACCGCGGCGGAGGTCAGGGGCACGTTCTGGCCGGCTGCTACAGTCAAAATTCCTGGGTTGGTGTATTCTGCCATAAAATCAGTCCTTTCATAAAATAAGCGGCGGGACTACTGCCCCGCCGCGATGGTTCCAGTATCAGCACGGGGCTGAACAGTTCGGAAATCCCGAACAGCTGATGCTATGCAGTTGTCAGCAGCCGCAGGTGCCGCATCCCGTGTAGCTTCCGCCCGCCCAGGGGTTGCAGCTGGCATAGGCCGGAATGGGCGTGGGCCGCAGCTGGGAGATCAGGTAGTTGTTCTGGGCGGCCTGAGACGCCGCCAGCTTCAGCCCCTGGTTCTCGCTCTGGAGATCCTGCAGCTTGCTCTGGGTCAGGAAGTCCAGGATGGCCCGACTGTTCTGGTTCTGGTTGTCGATGATGTCCCGGGCGGCGGTGTTCACCGTGTTCCGGGTGTCGCACGCCTGCGTCGCCATGTCGTAACGCACCTGGGCGATGGCGGCCCGGTTCTCGCAGCAGCAGTTGGCCGCCTGCATCTGCATGGCGTTCAGCTGCTGCATCAGGGCGGCCTGCTGGTTGGATCGGGAAAGCTCAGCCTGTCCAAAGCCGTTTGCCATTGCCATGTTGGTGTTGTTGATGAGCTGCGCCTGCTGGTAAAATCCATCGCAAAGCCCCTGATTTACACTTTCGATCTTGCGCTCGACATTAGCGAAATCAGAGGTCAGCACGTAGCCGTCGACCACGCCGCCGGAATTGCCAGCGTTGTTGCCAAAACCATTACCCCAACCACCTGCAAAAATGAACAGGAACAGGACAATGAGCCACAGAGCGCCGTTGTCGCCCCAGCCGAAACCGCCATTGCTGCCAGCGTTGGTGGGGGCCACAGGCATCGTCAGCATGGGAGCGCCGTCAGAAGAAAGAGACATAGAAAAACTCCTTTCATTTTTTTATTATCAAATCGTGGCCACGATGTTGATTACTTTATAAACCCTTGAAACTGCTTCGCCATTTCTTGCAGCTGGTTCAGCTGCTGCTGGCTCATTTTTCCGCTCTGCAACAGCTTCTGTACCTCCTGCTGCGGGTCGCCCTGAAAGCCTGCCTTGAACTGCTGAAACTGCTGCATCATCCGCTGGAACTGTCCCATGGGGCCGGGCATCTGCCCGCCCAGGGCCTGAAACAAGGGGTTAGCCATTCTGCTCCTCCTTCTCCTTCTTCAGCGCCGCCACCTGGGCGGCCAGGGCGTCAAACTCGCTCCTTGGCACATACTCCACCGCCGGGGCTTGGGGTGCTTTGGGGGCCGCCGTGCGCTCGGTGTAGTCCAGGATACGCATAGAGGGCATCCCCGCTGCGTCCGCCGACTTGATGTACACCGTCTGGTTCTCGCTGTCCCACAGGGGCACCGTGTTTCCGCTGGCCACCATGTAGCTCTTGGCTCCGCTCTCCCCCTGCACCCAGATCATCCCCTGCTGCGGGGCCGGTGCCGGTGGCTGGAACTGCTGCCGCATCTGCATCAGATTGTCCTGCATAGGCGGCGGATAATAAGGGTTCTGAAATCCGTAAGGTGTGAATGCCATGTCAATCCTCCTTCACCCAGTAATACAATATGTTCTCATTGCTGCTGTCCCAGCTATCCCAGATCACGCCGTCTCGGACGCAGACCACATGGCCAGACAGGGCCAAAATATAGGTGCCTACCGGGTGATCCTGCGCAAATTGTCCCACCGTGTAGCAGTCCGGGCAGGTGTCCGGCACGATGTACCGCCGGTATCCGATGCTGTGGAGATACCGCCCCCAACAGGCGTTCGCCGACGGCATATCCCCGTCCAGATACCCTTGGATGCAAAGTCTTAAATAGATCTCGCCCCACTCCATTTCCGTAGCCTTGACGATTGCCCGCACGGTGCAGTCCCCTGCATTTTTCCCGCAGGGGTTGGGGTTGAAATAACTATACATATTCCCTCCGGTCATCGTATAGCAACTCAATCAAGCGGACGTAGTGCTCTAATTCTGCTGGATTGCTGTGCTGTGCGATGATATCCCGAGCCATATCTTCTGGATAGCCGCAGGCCAAAAGCCGCTCATACATCGCCACACCTTCTTTCTGTTTTTATCATACAAAAAAACGGGCGCTTAAAAGCGTCCGAAAAGTGTAAGGGAAGTGCCAGCAAAAAAGAGCACCGACTAAAAGTCGATGCTCTCTCTTTGACCGTCTGCAATTTTATGATATGCCCTGCGGCGATACTTCTTGATCGTGTCCGGCGACAAATTAAGCTCAAAGCCTACCTGCGCGCAGGATTTCCCCCGGACATCGCACTCAATAATGCACGCAGTCTCGTCCGGAGGAAGATCGAAAGACAGAACATAAGAAATCGCACGCTGTGGGGCCATTGATGATAGATTCTCTCGTAACATCCTGTGCTGAGTGTCCATCCCGACACCGCGGCTTGCAGAACGCTAAAGCGCGGGGAAGTGTTGCAGACATCCCGCCGTTTTCCTTTCCGCGCTAAAATGCGCTTTTTATTCTTGCAGCGCCTTCCTCGTCGCCGGTCCGCAGCTGCCGTCGGGCACCAGCCCCGCGCTCACCTGATACGCCATTAGGGCCTCCTTGGTCCCCGGGCCAAAGCTGCCATCAATCGCGCAGGCAAAGCCCCGGTCATTGAGTTCCCACTGGAGCCACCGCACGCCCTCGCCCCGGTTGCCCTTGGCCAGCGTTTTTGTGGGGGCGGCGTAGGGGTTGCCCCCAAAGGTCAGCACCGTGCAGATCCGCCGGTTGCCCGCCGTGCATACGGGGGTCTTGCCGCCCACCCTCAGGATGGTGCTGCCGCCCCCGTCCAGCTTGATGGCCTCCCGCAGCCCCAGGGCCGCCAGCTTTTTGGCCCCCTCGCCGCTGGCGATCAGGTTGCCCGTGGTGGTCCTGAGCGCCACCACCGTGATCCTGCTCCGGTCCTGGCCGTACCCGGCGAAGATGTGCCAGGTGGCGTACAGGCTGGACGCCTCCCAGCCCTGAGCCTTTGCTGTGGCCCAGCTCACCGCCTTGCCCTGCCGCAGTACGGGCACGCCCGCAATGGCATAGGCGCAGCCCTCCGGGGGCGCGCTCACCTCTCCCATGTCCGACAAATTGCCCCGGACAAACAGGGTGGTTTCCGTCCGCCCCGGCTCAGCATAGACCAGCTTGCCGCCGGACACCTTGCCCCGCTGGGCGCAGTAGTGGTTGACCCACTTGTTGTCCGTCGCCATGGCCGCCACCGTGTGGCCAACGGGGAGGGTAAACTTGTCCCGGCCCTCGTTGTAGTTGCCAAAAAATCCGGCGTTGCAGTAGTTGCCGCTGTACGCCGTCTTTTTGGCCTTGTCCACCAGCCGGACGGCGAAGTCCTCGACCGGCACCTCCACAATGTGGGCCCCGCCCCTCTTGGTATAGTTCATCCGCTCCCGCACCTCCTTGCGCTCACTCAGATTAAATACCTCCACCAGCGCCGACAGCAGCCCGTCCGCCACCTGCCCCGCGAAGTACGGCCCCAGGATCACCGGCACGTCGGTGCTGGAATCCATGAACCCGCACTCGATCAGGATGGCGGGCATTTTCGTCCGCAGGAGCACATACAGGCCGCGCTCCATCATGGGGGTGGCCCGGTTACCCACCAGCCCCGTCCGGCTCACCACGGCCCCGTAAACGGCCCGCTGGAGGGCCTTACTTTTGGCCTGGCAGCCGGGGGCCGTGTAGACCACGCAGCCGCCCCCGTTGCCGCCCTTGATACCTGCGTTGTGGTGGATAGACAGGTAGACGTCTGCGGGCCAGCCGTTGGCCGCCGCCACCCGGTCCCCCAGGTCGATCAGCTTGTCCCCGGTCTTGTCGTCCACCCGGAGGATTTGGCAGTCATACCCCGCCAGCAGCTCCTCCAGCTTGTCCGCCACCCGGCGGTTAAGCTCCCACTCTCCCGTCTGGGCGGGATCCAGGGCGGCTAAGCACCGCCGCCCCGGCGTCCCCTTGAAGTGGCCCGCATCAATGGCGATTTTGAGCATACAATCACTCCTTGCTCAGCTGCTTGCCCACCTGGTTGATGCCCGTGGCCGCCAGGCCGCTCACAATACCCACCGCCACGGCGGTCATGTAGTCCGTGGCCGGGAAGCCCTCCAGCCCCAGATACAGGCCCACGGGGCCCAGCACCGCCCCGCACAGGCCGCAGGCGATGGGGATATACTTGTCCTCCATGTGGGGGATGGCCTTGACCACCATGCCCACCAGATAGCAAATGACTGTGATAGCCGCCACAGAAACAATGCCAAAATCCATATTATTCCGCCTCCTTTGCGTCCTCGGCGTCCTGCTCCTCGCAGGCCAGCACGACTTCTTCCATCACCGCCAGATCCCGGGCGGCGTAGGCCTCCACTAGCTCGTGGTAGTGCTTGCCCAAAAAATTGCCCAGGGCCCGCTCGTCCATGCCCTCGGGCAGGGGCTTGGCCGCCTTGAGCTTGGCCATGCCGATCAGCAGGTCGTGGTCGTGGTTGCGCTCCGTGACCTCAAAAATGTTGTAGATGTATTCAGCGTTCATTTTCGTTTACTCCTTTCATGTCCTGCTCCAGGTCCTGGAGTCTGTGGTTGATTACCTTGATCTGTTCCTCTACCACCGGCATCCGCCGGGCAAAGTTGTTGTGCTCCCGTACCTCCCGGGTCAGCTCCTCCAGTCTGGCCTCCGTCACCGCCTGGGTCTTGCTGTTGGCGATGATTACCCCCAGCAGGGTCAGCCCCCCTGTGATCACCGCACAAATGATCGTCTCTGTCATTTCTCTCTCCTCTCCCACCACCCGGGCGGTCTTTATTTTTCGGCGCCCACCAGCTTGTCAAACTCCGCCTGGCTCAGCCGTCCCGCCGCCAGCAGGGCCTCCAGCCGATCCCGGTCCCAAAGGCGGGGGTAATACTTTTGCGCCAGCTCATACACGCTCATAACGTCACCCCCGCCATAGCCGCCAGGAAGTCCACGTCCGCCCGCAGCTGCTCCGTCTCCGTGGGCTCCGGCTCGGGCACCACCCCGGCCGTCATACTGACCACTTTTCCGTCCTTGACCACAAGGTCCACAAAGGGGAACGTCTCCGGGATTGCCATGCCCTCCGGGATGACCGCCCAGCCATCGGGGGCAGTGACCGCTCCGCTGACGGTCTGGTTTCGGTGTGCGCCGTTGGATAGCGGCATGATTTCAATGGTTTTCATTGGTTTCCTCCTTTCTTAACCGATGGCGAAATATGTATATACTACGTTACGGTTATTCAATTGATTAAATGCGTTCGAAGATTCATACCACGATAACGTTTTCTCTGATAAACTGGCGTATCTTGTTACTGTCGTTCCACTATCGAGGAGATATGACAAATACGCCCACGAATCAAACCAAAGACCGTTGTATCCCGCCGAAGTAGAGATATAATTTTTATTTGCCTCATAAATCCACACCAACTTCGGAACAAACCCAAACGTCAGTGTATTGGGGTTACTTGCTCCATACGTCCCCGTCCCTACATAGCTCCCCGTCTCGATCTTGGGCGCGGTCACCGCGTTGTCAAAGGGGATTCCCAGATACTCATACTCGTATCCGTCCTGCGTCCCGCTGTCTGGGTAGGCGTTTCGGTCACTGGAAGTAAGATATTCCCATTCGCCTGCGGGTACATTGCTTGGAACAGATGTGACTACTTGCCCTTGCGGAGACGCAGGATAATTCAATATCACGTAGTAATAGCTTCCATAATTTCTCCTTAGTGTTGTGGAGTCAAATGCGCTGTAGGTGGTCCCTAGTGGAAGGTAGTATATCCCTGCGCCATTTTCAACTGTTGTTTGAATATAACACGGAGCTTCAGCGGCCAGCGTGCTACCAACTCTCTCCGCGTCTTCTCGTTCCCCGTTGCCGAGTTCAAGCTTAGTAGGAGACACTAAAGAAATTTCACCAGTTTCAGGGGTTATGTGAATGTCCTTTGAATACGTCAGTGGGATACTTCTTCTTATGATGTCATAAGTACTTTGAATATCAGATCTTTGCTCGATATATTGAACGTAAGATGGCGTTCTCCTCCTCCACCAATACTGCTTATACTTTCCCAGCTCCGCCAGCACATCATCCGGCACCGCGCTTGCCCCCAGGCCATACAGCGCCGCCGTGGCGTCCTTCAGCAGCGTCGCCTTGTTCAGCGGCGTCCCCGCCTGGGTGGGGTCGTCCGCCCGCACCATGTCAAAGGTGTTGGCCTGCCCGGCCACCGGGGTCATTTTTACCCGCCCGGGGTAAAGAGGGATTCTGTCCTGCATAAGCTCACTCCTTTACACTTCTCCGGCGTACAAATCCCCGGAATAAAACCACGCCGCCGCCATGCGGGTCAGCAGCTCGTCCACGTCCAGTAAAATTTTCTCAATGTCGTTGGCCTTCTGCCAGGTCAGCCCGCTGGCGCTGTCCGGCGTGGGCGGCGTGCTGGCCATCACGGCGATGGCCCCCCGCAGGGTGGCCACGTCCCGCAGATACGCGGCCATTTGCCCCGCCGTGGGGATGTCGTTGACCGTCCAGTCCTGCTTGGGGGTTACCGTCACGGCGTAGCCGTAGCCGTTCAGCCGCCCCGCCACATAGGCCACGGCAGCGCCCACTCGGTTAAGGTCGCTGGCGTTGTAGGCCCCCTTCAGGTCGCTGGCCCACTCCGTTTGTTCCGCCTCCGTCGCCGTCCCGGCGCTTACCCGGGCGGCCAAAGCGGCCACCCGGTCAACGTCGGCCTGGGTGCGGTTGGTGATCAGATTAAGATCCATAGCCCTCACTCCTTGTCCCAATACACCACCACGCAGCCGTGAGCGCCCTGCTTGCCGGCGGTGCCCTTGCCGGGGTAGGCCGATACCCTCCACCGGGTGGTGGTGGAGCCGTCCTCGTTTACTTTGGTCTCCCTCTTGCGCTGGTAGTAAATCATACCATCACCTCAATTTCGGCCGTGGTCAGGTTTGACAATGTAATTTTTGCAGATGTGAGGCTCCCAGTCATATCCTGGCCCCATGGAGTCGGTACGGTAATGTAGTCCAACATATTCTGATCTTCCCATACAATGCTGGTCTCCACAGTTTTTCGTCGCATCCAGTAGTCATACACCCGCTTTGCAACAGTCTGGGCATTGCTGGCATTGACCAGCGTAGCATCTTGCACGGTTTTGATGTTCTGTTTGTCGGACGCTGTTACATTTGGGTTGTCAATGCGTACCGTCCCCGTTGTGTGTACATATTTCACACCATTTACAGTGATTACCTCATCCCCGGAGTTGCCGGTTCCTTGGGTATAGGTGTGGTATGTAACGATGACCGCGGTAACAATAGCTTCCTGCTTTACGCTTCCGCCCTCAAACACATCCCGATCAGGCAACGCGGTAGGATTTTCGTATTTTGGGGCAAAGAAGCGGATTTTCTTTGTTTTGCTGGTGTCTACCGCTGCGCCGACGATAAAAGCCGCCTGCTGAAGTGCTTCGCGCCTGGTTCCGTCTGGGATATAACCTTTGATTTTCGCACTGGCAAGGGTGGTTTCAATGTCAACCTCAAATGCGCCGCTTACAATCTCATTGACCACAGATAAAAACGACGTGTCTGCGGTATACATTTTCCCGGGCCACTCGTAGTTGTCCAGCACACCCAAAGCGTTCTGGCACTCTACGGAGTAGTCACCCACACCGGTCCGCTCTGGGATGTTGTCAACGTAAAACACGCCGATCAGTTTGTTATTGTGGTATGCTTCTACCGGTTGCTTGAGCTGAAAAATGTACTCTGTGTCTGAATTGCTTTTCAGTTCCCAATCCAGGTAATTGATGGCAAGTTCGGCAGAAATTGGGTTGACATCCTGCTGAATGGTTACGCTGCCAATCTCCCCGCCTTGGAACTCCCGGATGATGCCGAACACGATTTGATCTAACCTTGCTCGGCGCCGCGGAAGGGATGTTTTGTCCAGTGAGATATCCACTCGGTTAAAAGCAGATACCGTCTTTTCGCAGAAATAAATGGCGCTGTCAGGTGTAAATACTTGAGACGCAAGCTGCGTTTCCCCTTGATACCAAGCGACAGTCACCTGCTTGCAGTAGTCTCCTGTATCCGGAGAGAACTTCAGGGAAATGCCAAGCGTGGTGTAGTTGCTATCAAAATCGATCCGTATTTTTGGCGTTTCGGAGAATCCACAGTTTTCATTCGAAATCTCAGAGGATAGGAATGCAATGGCCTGCCCATCGTATACCATGTGGGTACCGTTAAGCCGCCAGAAATTGTGCTCTAAGATGCACAGCGGCGGAGTGTTTGCACCAGAAGGGAGCAGTGATGTATCAGACAGGCCATGTGCGCCGGTTGCCGTTACTGCGGCATCCTCCTCCGCCCCAACGGCAACATCCCGATAAATCAGTTTACTGCTCATGCAGGCACCCTTTCAGGGGACATGGCTATGAAGTTGATCTCCAGGCCGTCCCACTTGCTGTAATCGTCCGTTTTCAGCATTAGGTTGTCAGCGCCGCTTGTGACGTATGCTTTAAACTGTTTCCACCCCTGCCCATACGGCACTTTGATAGTATGGCTTGCAGAAGGGGAAGAAATAATCTCATACAGCGCATCATATTGCGCAATCGAGGCATTAGACTGGTCGGGTTCAATTTTAAGAGTGTAATTGTAGTATGTCCCGATGATATCCCTGCGCATTTCTCCCGTCTGGACGCGCCCAGTATTCGGGCCGTCCAGTACGGAAAAAGAGCGCTTCAGGCTGACGACATGCACTCGGTCATACTCAACACCGTCAATAGAAATTCCGCTCATATCGTCCTCCTTATGTCAAAGATACGCCTACGCGAACATTTTCCTGATTTCCAACATCAACAACGGCACGGCCAAGCTCTCGACGGTCGAGCATCAGGATGATAGGCCGGTTATTTCCGTTCCCGCCCTGTTCCGCCAAAGCCTGCCGGAACGCCTGAACGATGGTCTCCAAGGGAGCTTCAACGTTAGTGCCGGACTTCTGGTCACCCAGTACCGCCAAGAACTCCCGGTTTGGAGGGATAACTGCACCCTGTGCAAGCTGAGGAATTTTCCATTCAGCCGCGTGAGGAATGTTGGCGCTCCAGCTCTTTCCGCCGATTCCAGGGACCCAATCGGGAACGGAGAATGAAATGCTGTTGATTTTGTCGATCAGCCAGTTCAACCCACGAATGATCAAATTTACAACACTGCCGACAATGGTCAAAACAGCGTTCAGCGCCCCTTTCACCATCTTTTTCAAGCCGTTCAGCATTTTATTAACATCCTGATGGATAAGACCGTCAATAAACTCAGCAGCCCCGGCAAAAATCTCCTTGAAGTTTTGCATCAGCTGGTCGCCATTGCCTACCAGCACCGTAATGGCATACAGAACAGCCATAATACCAGCCACCAAAGCAGGGATCAGATTTCCTGTCAGCAATGTGATCCCAAGCCCAGTTGCAATTATCCCAGCCAGAACAAGCAGGGTGTTCTTGAGGTTTACGCCGTTTTCCATTGCGTCCGAAAATCCAGTTACAAGCGCCGCTAAGCCTGCAACAACCAGTCCGATGGCCGTCCCGTTTTTGCCAAAAGCAAGGGTAAGGCCGCCCACAAGGGCCGTTGCACCTGCGATAATTTCCATTAGGCTTGTCCAGTCAAGCCCGTTTTCCCAGGCGTTTTTTAAGCCGTCAAACATCAGCATAAGTCCACCGATGGCAATCGCCATTCCAGCCAACTTTGTGCCGATCTCTCCCAGCATACCGGGAAGCTTAGAGGAGATCTTCCATAGTGCAAGCCCCGCTCCAATTAGAAGCACCGCATTTGCAATTTTGCGAAGTCGTTCATCTACGCCGTCAAGGAAACTGAAATCAGGAGCAATGTCGGTGGAGCTTGCCCCGCCACCGGACGCAGACGAGCTGTTGTCCGACAGCTGATTGATCTCATCGAAAGCCGCCAAGGATTTCCCGGCGTCTTTGGCCGCTTTCCCGGTCCCCTTCAACGCCTTTGTCTGATCGTTTAAGGCTTTAGCTGATTTCTTTGCTGAGTCAATGCTTTTCCCTGAAATCATCGCCACCAAACGGGCAAGCTGAGATACAACGGCAGTGAGCACATGCACCAGCAGCGTAAAGGCTGGAACAACAACGCTGATTATAGGCTGTGCCAACGTGAGTAGTGCCCCCTTGAGTTGGGCAAACGCGGCGGATGCTTGGGCGTCAGCCTTAATGACGTTCCAAAGAAAAGCTTTAATCTGGCGCAGAATGGAAAGAACGACCGTAAAAACAAAGACACGGCGGGCCATAGACTGTAGTTTTTTCCCTATTTTGTCAAAGCTGAGTGGCATATTTCCAGCTTCTTTCCCCGCATGGGAAAGTTGTTCCGTCAGCTCCGCAGCTCTGTTTTCGGCAGTTTCAAGCGCGGTAGACTGGTTTATTACCTTATCGGTAATTCCGGTATATTGCTTCCCAAGTTTTTCGGCGTCTTTGTTTTGGAAATTCAAAAGGGCTTCCTGCTCTTTAAGGCTTGCGGTTATAGCCGCCTGCTTCTCCTGGGCTGACAAAAATTCAAGCGGACTGGCATTTGTTTTACCGCTGGTAATCTGCTGGGTGTCAGATAGCTCAGCCTTTAAGCGCGAAATGACCTTTTCAGTTTTTAATGCCTCGTTGGTGGCCGCTTCAAGTTCGGATTTAATGCCGCTCTGCTGGGCTTGCTTTTCGGACAATTCCTCGCGCATTTTGTCGATTTTCTTCGAGAGCTTGATCAACTCTTTTTGCGCATCAGCATCATCCAATTTTGTTTCGATGATAATGGAGCCATCAGCTGCCATTTACTCACCCCCTTAAATCCATTGGGATAAGATATCGTTTTCGGCGTCGGTGTATTTCCGCTTGATGTCCACCAGACGCTTGTTCTCACGGTAGAATTCCTGATCCGTTTTGTCGAGGCGCTTTCCCTTTGCCTTTAGATTGCGGATCCGGACAATTTGGGCGAAAAAGCAATCCCCGATCTCGTAGTATGCCGCGATAAAAGTCCACCAGTGGATATAAGGCAGTGCCCGAACATCCTGGCCAAAAACGCGATTGATAGGAGCGACAATATACTGAAAATCTTGCTCCCAATCCATCAGTTTGGGCCGTTTGCGGTTGTCCCCCTCGTCCCCACAGTTGATAAACCACATGCACTTAATAAATGCTTCCTGCAATACATCCCCAGGGATTCGGATGAAATCCGGGTAAAAGATATCGAGCGCCGCAAGAGCCTTCTCTTCGTTGTCTAAATCCGGAGCAGAGAGGACAACGAAAATATCAAGGATGGCCCGATAGTCGGAGCGGATCTCGTATTCCGTCTCCGCTATTTCCAGGCTTTTAGGAAGGTCGTACATCATCGGTGATACTTCTTCACATACTTGGCGATTTTCTCATTGGACAGCGCCTTTTCCCTCTTGATGCCTTCGTCAAACCGGTCCATAATCGCAAGCAAAAAATTAGCCCATACAGGCATACCGTCTCCGTATGCGTACAGATTCATTTCTCCGAATACCGCATCGCATACCGGAGCTTCAAAAACGCCGTCAATGGAATCTCGCATTTCTTTATCAATCTGGCGCATTTGGTCGTAGATTTCCCGGCCAGTTGCGTTAGCATCAGCAAGGTTTTTTCTCGCTTTCTGCTTTTGCTCCAGTGCATCGAAAACGTCATACAACTTCCCGGCAAATGTAGCATCCGTTGGGTTGAAAGTGATTTCGCACTTGCCATTGACCATAAATGTCTTTTTGCCGTCAGAAAAATTCAGATTTTCCATATTACCCTCCAAAAAAGGGGCGGGGATCCCCCGCCCCTCTGTCTTTAAACATCTGCCGTGAAAGTTACACCGCTGGTGCCCTTTGTGATGGTGCCAAGGGTCCGCGTACCGCCGTAAGTAATCTCACTGGCAATGTTCAGGGTGCCGCCGCCATCGCCGCCGATGCTGGTCACGGCAATAGCGCAGGAATCATACCGCTCGGCAAACTTCGCCTCGCCGGACGTAGCGTAGAAGTGTCCAATCATCATATCCTGATTGGCAAGAGCCTGCGCGTCATGATCCTTGACGGCAAGGTTCCACATCTTCACCGCAGCAGCGTCACCGGCATCCAGAGGGATGGGATCAAAGGTCTGGGAAATAACGGGCTTCTTCATGGTGGTGAAGGTGTTGCCCAGGATGTCCTGTTTGCTCTCCTGACCCCAGTCCATCTCTTCGCTGGAATCCTCCACGCGCTTACCGATGGCGCTCCAAGTGGGAGCTTCCTTAGAGCCGGTATTTAGATACGCGATCAAAAGCTCTCGGTCAATGGTCTGACCTTCGGGCGTCGCAAAAGTTAAATCTGCCATTATACATTCACCTCGTAAATCAGTTTTAGCGGGACCATGTAGTCCTCGTATTGGTCGCTTGTCGCGCCGAGATACGATGCAAACGCAGACGTCTCAACGCGGAGGGCACGCCTGCCCTCTCCGATGTTCGGGCGCTGTGTCTGCGCCCAATCCGCGAATTTGTTCAGCGTTTCGACTGCTTTCAAGCGCTTGTCGTCGCTTGTTCCGGGCGGCTCAATTTGGTAATGGACTTCAAACGAATATTCCGCCTGATACCCACCGCAGATATACTTCTTGGTGATAACAGCACCCTGCACGGAGGAAAGCGCCATACCTACCGTTTTCGCCGCGAAATACTCGTACTTGATAAGGTCCACATTCTCCGGGATACCGGGAAAACGGTTCGCCCAAATCAGCATCAGGCGGTCAAGATCCGCCTTTTCGCTGCTGGACGCAAGCATCACATGTTTTTCTTTAGAGATCACGCTTCACCGCCTTTTCTGCTACACGCACCCACTTCTCTATGTTCTGTGCCTTGGATGCTTCAAACCAATGGGATTGCGCCTGCTTATGAACCGCCTGATTAAACTTTAAGTCAATGTTCGTTGGGGCCTTGTGTTCTCCATGTTTTACCCAGCTGCTACCAGTAAGCGGGTCAAGCCAGAGTTTGCCGTAATACAGATATCTCGCATATGGGCCGGGATAAACAACCATGTTTCCAACGACGCGAGTTCCCTTGTCAAGCATTTTGTTTCTCGCCGGAACAAACGGGGCGGTATCTTTTTTCACTTCAACAGCAATATTGTGTTCCGCTTTACTACAAGCGTTTGCAATGGCCTCTTTTACAGCGTCCATGCCATCCGTATGAACGGAGAACTTCAACGCCATATCACACGCCTCCGACCTGCCAGTGCTGCATATCAACGCTGCCGAAATCCTTTTCGTCAACCTTGGTCACGGTATAGCAGTTGTCTTGAGCCAGCGCCACGGTTTCGTCGTCCGTCGCAAACTCGCCTTTAATGAAAAACGTTGTCCCACCATTGCCTTTGACGGAAAGCGTCCACAGGTCGGTTTTGTCCTCTGCGGCGTAAAACCGCTGCGGACCGGCATAGGTTTTCACCTTGCCGGTAAAGCCGTCCACAGCTTCCACGCCAAATGGAATGTAAAGGTCAACCGCATCCGCTCCAACAAGGCCGCTCTCGCGCACGTTAACTGCCTTAGATGCTTGCAGCATCACGCCACGGAGTACGGTCACATACAGTTTTTGCGTTTCCTGAAACGTCTCCTTGTCGGTTTCTTTGACCGAATTGTAGATCGTTACAGTGTGGGGGGCGTACATGGCCCGCACCCCCTCCCTCTGTATAGCAAGCCGGTATGGGCAAGATACTCCATGCAGGTCTCTGCAAGCAGCTTTCTTGCTCCATCCGTAGCGTTCAGCGCAGCAGTGGCAGATTCGCCGCCGGTCGCCAGTGTGCGGGAATGATCGCCTACCGTCTCGCTTTTGACTTCTGCATCCTTTGCAGCAGCATTTGCAAGATTCTTCGTGGCAAGCGCCTGCGCCGCCTCAATAACCGCATACTTGTCAACCAGCGCACAGCAGCACATCTTTACCGCATCCAGCTCCGCGTTGTCCTTGGCTCGGTTCTGCGTGTAATAATCAAGGAAGGAGCTGGCCCGAACAGCCAGACGCGGAAAATCTCCCTCGCTCACAGAACCCATATAGATTCCGGCGTAGTATGTATAATCAGCGTATGTCATACGGGTCAGCTCCTTTCAGATCAAGAAACGGTAACGGTAGCAGTGCCGGTCTTGGTGCCGTCCTGCTTGGACTTGGCCGTGACGGTGATACTGGTCTTAGTTTCAGCGGAGTCGATAGTCAGCAAGCCGTCTTCGCTGATCTTGGACTTTGTGCCATTCTGACTCCACTCGACTTCGCCGTTGATAATGCCCTCGCCGGTAACAGCAGCAGTAAACGCCTTGCTGTCGCCCTTTGCCATCGTCGCGGTAGCGGGCGAGACGGTAACCGCGGAGATGTCGCCACCCTTTCCGTACACGGAGAACGGGAACGGGTCAGCCTTGTCCACGTTGTAAGCGTTGACGGGATTCGCAATCTCCCAGCCGAGACGCATGACCGCACGGAGAGCAACCATATCGTTCTGCATAAGGTTGTAAGTGATGGCCTTGGTGGTGGGGTCCTGGATAACACCCTCGGTGAAAATCTTGAACGTCATGTCCTGGCGGATGGCGTAGACAAGCTGGCTCCAGTCACCGACGATCATCTGCGCTTGCGCAGGATCGAACGCGCCGTTCATGGGGAAGTACATATCCATGCCATCGAGACCGTATCTGGTATTGCCCTGCATATCGGTCTTGAAGATGGGCTGGCCAGTAGTGTCACGCAAACCGCGCAGCTTGCCGCGCATCTGGATGGCGGACATAACGCCGTTGGGGTTAAAGCCGTCCAGCTCGACCTTGGCGATTAGGCCGTTCTCGCCCATGATGTCGCTGAAAATGTCGGAGCTGATGGGCAAACCGTTGCCGGCAGCGACAGCAGCAGGAACAACGCCAGTGCGCCAAGTGCTCGGCTTGTTCGTGCCAAACAGGATAGCTGCGTCGATTACCTTGCCGAAAGCCTCGGTCAAACGGGGCTTGACCTCACCCCAAATGTCATAATCCGCATCATCGAGAGCAGCCTCGGGAATGGGGACGATGACCGCGATTTCCTCGGCATACAGTTTCTTCTTGTCCCAGGCCATCTTAGTGGTCTGCTTGAATGCCTCACCAGCGCCGCTTTCAGTGGCCTCGCCGTTGACAAAGTAAGCGGAGGGAAGTGCGTCAAGCACATTGATGGTCTGCGTCTTGCTGGACATGTTCGCCAGTCTGCGACCCATGCGAAGGACGGCAGACTCGGCGATAGCGCCCTGCATGATCTCGCGGGTTACGGGTTCCGGGATCAGGCCAGAAAGTGCGGAACGATCAATAATTGCCATGTTATATTCTCCTTTTCGTTACTTGAGTGCGCCGCGAATCAGATTGTTCATCGCGGCATTGGTGTCAGTTTTCTTCTCGCCGCCGCCAACAGCAGCGGACCAGTCGATTTTTACGCTATCCTGGAACGCGGACGGATCGGCGCTGACTTGCGCCTTGTGCCATTCGTCAAACCCATCAAGCGCACCGTCCTTGATTTCAAGGTGCTTTGCTTTCAGGTCTGCCAAATACGCCTTTTCCGCAGCCTTAGAGCTGAATTTCACGCCCTTTTCAGCAAGCGTCTTGCGGATCACATCTGCGTAGTCATAATCGG
>ERZ1034855.309-NODE-309-length-22607-cov-6.784764_pt1 | contig 22607 bp, 26 predicted proteins | sample MGYA00520699_ERZ1034855 | MGnify/ENA primary metagenome ERZ1034855 (study PRJEB33766, sample SAMN09781730) | gut metagenome | biome: gut microbiome | host: Homo sapiens | place: Madagascar | study: EMG produced TPA metagenomics assembly of the PRJNA485056 data set...
CTATTGCTCTTTGATTTCCGGAACCTCCACAATGCCAAGCCTGTACATTCCACGGAAGTGTCTGGTACATTGTATTATCCCAGTCAATAAATCCGTGAACACATTTAGAAGTTCCATTAGGTCTATATACATTGAATACTTGAGCAAATCGTTTGGCGCCAACACCCGGTGTAGCTGTAGAATGAACCATAAGCATTGTTGGAACAAGTTTTTTTCCTTGCTTGTAACATTCATTATTCGTACAAAGTGCCTGAACAATATTTACTGATATATTTAAATCTCCAGAAACTGATATACCTGAAGTGGAATTTATTAAATTTAAATTAGCATAGGAAACAGGTTTAGACGTACCGATTGTAAAGAAAGAAGGGTCTAGCAATCTATTTATCTGCCTTACATCAGACACATGTTCATTAAGCCATAATTTCCAAGTTTTGTAAAATGTTTTTTCGTAGCTGAATAGTTTAAGTTCATTTCTTGTTTGGTAGAATCCCATGAGTGATAACACACCTAATCTCTTTAGCTCGTTTTGATAAACATGGACTATCTCATCATTTTTAGTTTTATTTTGTGTAAAAACAAAATGTATCCACATTCCAAGGGTCGGAGGAAACTTTCTAATCAGAAATGAAAGTTGATAGAGTTCTTTCTTAGCTTCTTCTTTTGTCCTAGCTCTCGATGTAGCGATTAGACCGTATTCCATTCCGCATTCAACAGCATAGTTTATTTGATTCTCTGCAAATGGATTTCTATAATATACTTCTCTATGCGATGCAGTATATAGATATCCTGCCTCTACAATAACTCCTCCTATGCTATGCTTTTTCATTTGTTTATAATTAGGTTTCTCAGGACAGTTTCTGTCAATAGTCACTATCTTATAATATAATTTCTTATAGTCGATAGAACTAGGATCTATCAATCCGGATTGGGCATATCCATAAGCTGTACTTGTATTGACACCCTGACCTATTCCTCCAAAATTCTTCATTCCTGTTGTATTCAACAGATTTTGTAATTTGGTGTAGTCTTTATTTATACTCTTATAGTCTGGATATACCTCAGGGTCTATGTATATACTGAAGTTTCCTGCAGGTCCTTGCCTCCCATTGGCTTGACTTTCAGAATACCCTAGATTCCATGCAGCTTTTATAGATACTTCTCCCCATCCATTTTTCGCAGGTCCTGCGTCATATACTGCACAGTATGTACCTGTCCTTTTCTCGTTATCTACAAGAAGACCGATGCATCCGATCAATTGAGATGTAGATTTACCACCCAGGTTAGTACCTAATGGAACAACAATTCCGGAGCAAATATCTGACGGACATTCAAATCCATATTTCCAATAAAAAGAGGTGTGGGCTTGCTCTGTGCTTGACCCCCACCTTCCTAAGGATACAGATCCATCAGTATCCATTGCCAATGTAAACTCACCGTGTTTTACTAGAATTTTGGACACTCTCATCTCCTCCTATTTCAATTAAGTTATTTTCCTTTAAATACTCTGCACTGAAATATATATCCCCTATCTCCTTGAATATAGGATACTGGTATATTAAATCATATTCATATGAGTTATCGACATAAACTGTAGGGTCTATCTTATAGTAAGTCCGATCTCCTACTTTTACAGTCCAATTAGATTTTGCAGTTAATGAAATGCATTCAAAATGTACATGATCTTTACAATAACCAACTAGATCATACTGAGTAAGTGTATCACCTACATTGACTTGTATAGATATCAGATTTGTATATCTAAATGAGATATCGTGCGTATATTGAATTACTACTATTTTACCTTCGTCATTATTTTGTCCTATATAAGTTACGACTCCAATACAAACGCATCTTGGCTCTTGTGTTTTTATGTCTATACCTGTATGATACCCTTTGTATCTTCGATACTCATAGCTTTTTACATTATCTATATAGGGCTTTAGTATTGTTGCTGTCGAATTTGTCACTAGGCAATGTTCTATTTGCATTTTAACTACTCCAAAGAAGAAATATATGTGAAATCTGGATACAAGTTTCCAAAATCTACTTTTGATGTAGATAAGATATTACTGGTTTTTGTATATGCACTAGATGAGTTCAAACTAGATGTTGTTATATTTTGAGAAGACGCAATATCGTTTGCACTACTCAAAACTAGTCGTTGTACTTTCAGTGTAGTTGTATAAGTATCTGATATATTATGTGAAACAGAAATTATATTGTATATTCCAGAGATAGGAGAAACTGTGTTTCCTGACATAACCAATAGCGAAATAGGTTGTGCTATCGTGTACTTCTTTACAGATCCTGGAATCTCTATTGTAAAATCTCCAGAAAATTGGGTTGCTATTGCGTTTATATCATTTATGATATTTGCACTTTGAAAGGTATCAGCTAAAGAGGACGACCAGCTATTAACAACCTGACTGTCTTGTATTATCTCATTTCCAGATCCGTCTACAGAAAATCCTACCGTCGAAAAATTCATATCTGACATGTTATAAGCAACTCCGTTATAACTACCTGATATTGAAAGAATGTTTGTATTAGATGTACCGTACTCCAACACATCACTTATCAGATCATCTGATAAACCTGCGTTACTCTTGTAGTGAATAACTCCTGGATTTGTCATTGTAGGTTCATCTACCCAATAGGAAAATGAAACAGATTGTATTGTATGGTCTATAAAGCTAGATTTTAAATATTCAGAAATAGGTGTGACAGTTGAGTTATTCAGCACTTGGCTCAACGATCTTGCTTTAGTGGTATCTAAACCACTCGCAGATCTATTTTGGTTGTACGATTTAGATAATCTAAGTAATCCAGGAAATTCATCATAATCGTCTTGACCTGAATAATCTCCTCTCACATACTTATTGAAAGAAGTTGTAAGGTTTCCGTGGCTTACATATGTAGGAGAATCATTATGATCTATATCAAGTTGATAATAATCATCGGCTTTTATTCCTTTTGCCAAAGCTTCTACAATGGCAGATGGTTGAACAATTCCAGACACTTCTGGTATATTCAATACAGGCATACTAGACTGTAGTGCTAATTGAGCATATCCAGTTATCTCATAGGTCATGTATAATCCGCTTGTACTAACTCTGTAGTTAAGCATGAATCCAGTATAAGAAAGATATTCAGAAACATTTCCAGTATTATCTAACCACCCGAATGCAAAGCTGACCGGAACACCTGAGGCATTAGAGTATCCGCTTGCTGATTGAGCTGCGCTATACAATAATGCTTCGAACGCAGCGGAATTAGCTCTTCTATTAGCATCTCCTCCGATAACTACATTTAATGTAAATGACGTCATACTTGCGATTTCTGAATTAGATAAATTCAGTGATACAAACGGAGATGGAATTTTAAGTCCATATTCTGTTAAGCTCACTCCAGAGAGTGAGAAAGAACACCAACATTGTTTTTTCAATGGTAGACTCCTTACTTGTTACATCGTTTTCTAGCAGTAGTCAGAACTCTGTCAATGTCTTCTCGTGTTTTACATTCTTTCAAATTATCTACTACCAAGGTTGGATAACACAGTTCTTTAGCAATTTTTACTGCTTCTGACACTTCTAATTTAAGCGACATTTTGCTTTTACTGTATTGTTCAGTACGTTGTGGTCGTTTCATTTTAGACACCTCTAAGATCAAAACAAAGCCTTATGTCTCACAGATGTTAGATTATTTGTTTGTTTTGATTCAGTTATTTTATTTGTTGAATCATCTGAGTTGTTATTGGTATCTTTTATTAGACGTAATTTCGTAGAAAAATAAGAACTTGAATGAAAAGAACTTTCTGATTTATTGCACAAGTAATAAATTCTTTTACTTCCAGAAGCTATATTTTCTATCTTAGTCACTTCTAATACATTACAAGGGCAGATAGACAAAAATTCATTGCTTTCGATTTTGTAGATTTGCCCTGCTTTAAACATTTAGATTTACCAACCCATTCACACATTTTCTAAAACATTCTAAAAGCTTCAAAGGCGAGTCTGCTTGATAATTCACTCTAGAATCCTTGTGATCAAAAGACCCGAAGTAGCAACCTAACTCGATATCATATTCAATTGTACCTCTGTATCCATTATAGCTAGAAAAGTATCCCATTTTCATACCTAGACCTTCTTTCAGATAGTTTAGTGAAAACTCTAGAATCTTATTACAAATAAGTTCATCTCCTAAATATTTAGGAATTGTTAATCTATTTAATGTATACGTTTCATCATCTAAAGAAAATACTAATACGTAATTATCAAACGAAACTGTGGAATGATAGTAAAAACTAATAGAATTAGGATTCTTTATTATTTTAATTTTATTTTCATCCATTATTATAACCTCACTCAGATCCTAGATTTAATTTTATTGGAGATATCATAGATAATATCTCTCCTGAATTAAACAAGGCGGATATGGATTTAGGAATTGTTAATATTTGTCCTTGATAACAAGTAAATCCGTCTTGTATATTATTAAAATAACAAATGACCCAGCTATATTGAGCAGATCCAAGTTTTCTATGAGCAATAATATCTAATCTATTCTCTAAATCACTAGGTACTTCATAATATTCAACTTCTGTATTAGATTTTATTGCGTTCATGGTTTCTGTAGAAATAAATCTGATATCTGGAGTGTTTGGATTATGTATGACTTGACGCAATCCTTTATATCTAGATATATGATTATATTCTCTACAAGTTGTATATTTTATACCTTCATAAGAAACTTCTTGATAAGGATTGTATATATCATATACGGAAGCATCTGGAAGCCAACTGTAGTACTTAGACATACTTATATCCTCCTTAATTTATCCAATTATTGGTAAAGATTTCACATATTCACGATTCAATGCGTTATTAGATATCTCTATAATAGAAACAGATAAATCAACACAAGCATACCACCCGTCTTGAAGCAACGGTCCAGACCATTTTGGATCTACTTTTGTGACAATCCCAGAAACATATACAGACCCCTTAATATAAAGGGTAGCTATGTCTGTATTTACAGCAGATCCATCATATTCTGGATAACACATGCTTTCAAAAAATCGTATGAGTTCATTGGCCTTTCCATCTGAGTGATCCCCACTCCACATATCTCTATGCATTGTACCAAAATTTATTGTACATTCTCTAGGGCCAGAACCTTGATAGAGATACCAAGGCTCATATTGGTACAGCATGTCTGGCATAGTAGAATAATTAGCGGATCTAGAATCTTGTAGCTCTTCAGGATAAACTGGGATATCTTTACTTTCTCTAGATAGTTGAGAATATATCGTTATATCTCCCCAAGGTATAGGAAATATATTATTGAATGCTGTTCCTGTCACAACAGGATCTGCAAGCTGTGTTGTATTTCTAACAGAATAACTGTTGAAGATCTCTGGAGAAATTCTATGCGGGTACTGAGATAGATCATTCATCACTTTATCATATATATCCGATTGCACAGGTTCTCCGTTTCCTAATACATCTGATGTTTTAGGAAGAGTTATAGTATCTGGAACTCTGAGCTTTCCAATGAAGGTGTTTGCTTCTGAAAGAACTTTCCAATTGTTTTCACTAGAGAGTGCAGCTTCTTCAAATACATCTGAATCATCTACCATCTTATTGAGGATTGACGCCTTCCGTTGCCAATCTACTTCTTGTGTGTTTTCTACTATAGTTGTTACTTTTTCACTAAATGCTCTTCCAATGTTCGGAGATCTAGTCACTCCATTATCTCGTAAGAACTTTTCTGCTTGATAACTACCTACTCGGTCAGATAACTTAGAAAGCGTATAATTCTTACTTATATCTAAAAATTGAGTCATTATCTTTTACCTCTTATCAAGAAGCTTGTAATCTTCCGTACTTTATGACATGAGGTTCTCCAAATGGGCAAGGAGGTCTGTATTCTATACTGTCTAGTTTCTTTACCCATTTAGAAGATGCGATATAGCAGGCATAGCTAGAGTCAAACCCGAATTCATCATCTAGGTTATCAACACCTAGCAATACAAGCAAATCATGTCTATCTCGTATATCAGAACTAGGTCCAACTACTTCACCTACCATATAACTTTGCAGCCAATAAGGAAGATCATCAATTGTATCAAAAGAATTTAATGTTTTAATCATAAAAGATATGAATTCTACGAATGATTTACCATAACTTTCGTCATAAGGAAATATATTATCATCTAATTGATCCATCATCGGTTCAATATATGTATCTATAAAGTATCCAGACAAATTGGAACATGTACTTAACATATCCTGGTAAGATAAAATGGTTAAATCACTAACAACTTCACCAGACAAAAATGCATTCATACATTCTTTATCTGATAAAAGATGATATGGATAATTAGGCAAGTACCCTTCTTGCGAATACTTTATTTTGATATAATCTGCAAGTAAGCTCATTTTATAAAACAACTCCTTTGAAGCAATGAAATGCGTTACTTTCCCAAGCGTCTAATGCAGTTCCTAAAGGTAATCCGGTTACATTATCAACAATATGTGCCTGCACATAGAAGTTTACATTCCCTTCTAGATGATTATAACTGCTGTATGGGTCATAGATATCTGTAAGCGCACTGAAATTTGAGTCAATGATCATGTATCCTTTTGGGCTATCTACAGTATACGCCGTGACAAAGCACCCTGATACCTTCAATCTGTGGGTCAATCGTTTTATTGGATAAGATAGACCAGCTCCTTGAGGAAGAACGAATCTAGAAGTGATTATCGAAGATCCTTCTTCAATATTAGCAGATGTTTCATTCTTAACATATAGCCCACATCCAATAATAGACCCATCCGGTCCAAATGTGATACTCTGTAAAGCAAACATGAAGTGATTATCGTTAGGAGTTGCTTCGCTCCAATAATCAATATCATCTGGAATTATAGGTGCGTCGCACTCAATTACAGTCATACCATCAATCAAAAGATTCGGATCTGTCGATTCGTATCTCTGATACCATAACGACATCTCAGAGATGTTAGATAATTGATTTAATACATTCGTATCATAATATAAACAGCTTCGAGATAAATTGATAGTTGGGTTTCCTGTACATGATATATCTAATCGAATCTTTTCACAATCTGCAATATTGATTGTACAGTTCTCATTAGATTCTCCGAGTATATGTAAATATACAGATGTGTTAAATCTACTATCTATTTCAAATATATTTATTGTTGATGGTTCCTCTTCCGGAGATAATGTAAATGTTATATCAATCACCTTAGAATCTGTTGCTGAAAGTTTATATTGACTGTTTGCAAATGCAACCCTGTTATTGACGTATTCACCTAAATTAGATTGTATCTCTTCTCCAGTTATTCCAGCAGGAATTGTGACAGATTCTCCCAGTTGGTAGGCAAGTGTTCCTGACCGAAGTAATCCATAATCTAAAAGAACAAGATGTCCTGTATCATCTAGATATACATACCCTGCATCTAGCTGATTTTCTGGTACATTTAAGAAGCCCCCTACTTTTTCTTCTGTAGCATACTGCATTTGACCGGTTATCCAAACAGGGTTAGAGTATTCTCTGTCTCCTGTATCGGATACAACAAAGTAATAGTTTTCAAAAGTTGTTTCATCATCAGATGTCCATAATTTCAATACAAAGTAATCTTTGTCGATCACACCTCTAGCAGCATCTAATATAAAATAAGAAGAATATACATCTGGATCATCTGTATTTACTTCAGATCCTTGAGAAAGATATTCTATGTCAATCTGCATACCTGTAAGATCCGTTGGAGGAGTATTAGAATTTTCAACTTTACTGTGAAATCTATATTTCTTAATTAACCCAGGAAGTATTACATACATTGTAGATGGATTGGTTATGCCATCAATTGCAACTCCTGTAATCGTGCCATCCTGTCTTACAAGCACGTAATCTCCAATATTCCAAGAAGGATTTATAACAGGAAGGCTGTTATATGGAGATTCTCCTACTGTTTCATTTGTAAGATCATCGATAAAACCTACCTGTTTTCCACCCGGCATTCTGTATATATTTTGTATCTGTGATAATACAGATTTGACCTTATTTGTATATTCTTTAGATACTGTACCAGAAGTTCCAGCTGAAAAATTTGCAATAGGTAAAGATAAATCTTTTTCCCTAAAGTATTGAGGATTACCGTCTGTATCTTTCATACCATCTACTTGCTTATGCGGGAGTTTAAGAATTACTTTTCCATTGGCATCAGTTGTGAATAATGCAGATGGATTTTTAGGTTTATCTGTTGTGAGAACTGGATTATTGTCCCACACGATCAAAGAATCTTGAGCTTCGCACCAAGTATCTAACTTATCCTCTGTAGAACCTTTACCAGAAAATACATAAAGTTTCTTAGGATTCAGACCAGTTTTTGTTACATACTCGTCGGATACCAAATTTTCTACTCCAGATAATCTTGAAGAAGAGATGTATTGAATTCTCTCAGGATAGTTATCAACCAATGAATTGATAGAACCATTACTGAAATTAAACGTTGCAAGTTTTATATGTGCTGTTATCTTATCTTCTTCGTTAGGAACATCTGTTGGAAGTTTGAATTTATCAGGAGGAAGAATAACGATCTGAATACCTTCATACATTTCATCTTCATTTTCAACCATCATAGACCCAGCCATAGTAGGTAAGGTACTATACATAGCTCTTAGCCCTACAACTAATCTACCAGTAAGAGGATCAGTTCCTTCTAATTTAGATTGCTTGTTGAGTTCAAGTAGATCTATAGTTACAGGTGCCAATGTTTCTAGATAATGCCCGTTTATAATAGCTCTACCAGACGAAATTTCTAATGTAGAAGAGCTTACTGTTCCACCTGCACCGTCTGTCTGTTTTGTTACTTGAAAATCTGATTTAGAATGACAATAAGAAGAACCTATGAAATAGTTCACAGATTCAGAAGTACCTACAGATTCTCTAGATCTTAAATTATATTCTGTAAGTAGTTGACCTCCTTGCTTAGTGTCATTCGCAAGTGGAAATATATTAGTACTATATACTGGAAATGCTGATATGTTCATTTAATATCCTCCTTAAGTTCTATTGGTTAATCCCATTGCTAATGCTGAAAGTGTATCTGTTAATGACGATCCGCTATTTTCTGTTAATTTGTTATTTTGGTTCATGATAGCATTTACTACAATCAATATCTGCGAAAGTAATGCGTTTGTTTGAACTGTTGGATCTAATAGATCTACTGTATTCTTGGTAAGTGCTTCGGCAAGAGCGTAAACAGCGTCTTCTGACTTGCTCTTTTCTTTCAATTGTACTGCTAATACTTCTGAATGATCATATGCTGACGAATACTGTTTATGTTTTATCCAATAATCGACCCAATTTGTATACCATTCTTTATTTTGATTGTATATATCAGTTAATAATCTATTTGTATCATCTCTAACGAGGGCAATAAATTGTAATGTATACGCTTGCATGTTTGCCCAGAAATCTTCTTCTGTTCTCTTTCGTTGTTGTTCTTTTTCTGCGGCTTGATCTACTGACTTAGAACTGAATTGTTCTTTAAGGTCTTTTTCGTCCTTTCCTAATTGATCTAATACATTAGATAAGTTAGATATTCCAAATTTAGAAGCAGTGGCTGCCCAATCCTCATATGATTTGCCATCTTCAATGAATTTATCCATCGTAGCAGTCATTCTGTCTAATCTTGACTGCATTGCCTTATTCATCGCGTCATTTGCAGACTCGCTAGCAGATTCATTAGAGGATAATTTAGATCCACTTGCGATTCCGGATCCAATTATTTTTTCTGCAAACGATTTACCAACAGATCCCCAAGAATATTGAGAAGTTATGTCATGTATACTAGCAGATGTGTTAACACTATATAAACCCAACGAACTGTCATTTAATGGACCACCTACTAAAGACCCACCAGCTGCGCTAGAAATTTGTAGACCCATCTGCAAGGGCATAGTTGTACTAGATGCATCAGCATTCTTAATAAACAGTGACCGTGTCCATGCATTATAATTAGGATACAACTGTTGGCCTGTAGTGACGAGTTTGTAAAGATCTTTTATGTTACCTTGACCTACCTTACCAGCTTCTAAAATTTCTTTTGTGTTTGCTTTAGTAGTGTTATAATCGCTTACAGCATCTCCAGCATCAAATAACCAAGCAAACGTAAGAAATTTTACAATTTTTGTGACAAGATTTAGAATAGACGTAAATAACTCTCTTGTAGATCCTACTAACTCAACACCGAAAGTTGACTGTTTTAAATCATTAGCAATCTGTTCATCCCACATATGCTGTTGAATGCTTCTAGCTATTTCATTATCAAGTACATATGCAAGACCTTCATCAATCATATATTGATTGATTTGTTGCATTCGTTGTTGTTCTGCAGTAGTTGTCGATTCCCCAGAAGCAAGCAAAGACATATTCTCATCTAAAGAAGCTGTATTTACTTGCATCTTTGCAATATTATTCGCCAGATAATTAAAGTCTATTTGAGACAATGCATCCATTGACAACCCAAATATACTAGAAAGTCCTTCAGCTACTTCCATGTAAGCATCTGGCGACATGTTCTGCATCTGCCCTAGATTTTTGAATATTGTTTCAAATACAGATTGTGGGTCTTTTGCAAATTGCCTCAAGAATTCTGTATTTGATGCATTTATACCTGCTAAAGATCTTAACGCAACTAAATTAGAAGAATTACCACCAGTAGCTGCTTCATATACCAAATCAACAATTGAACTTGCAAGATCTGGTGCAACTGCTCCTAATATAGCAGATATAGATGTAAGTGTTCCAGATATTTGTGTAGAATCTCCTGTTTTAGCAGCTCTAGCTATTTTAACAGATTTATCTAATAAATCAGAGGCATTGTTTAATCCTGTTGTAAATCCTCCAGTAAGTTGTCTACTAGAATAAAGTAAATTACTTGCAAATTGCTCTAATTGCTTGTTGGCATCTGCTATTGCTTCTGATTGAGATTTTCCAGCCTGCATAGCGTTTGCCGCGATAGACGCATATGTAGCAGAATATCCAAACCAATCTTGTGTAGGAACTGCGGCGTTTAGTTTCGTTGCTTGATATGCGAATTCTTCTGCAATCTTTCCAGATAAACCGCCCTCAAGTACACTCTTTAGATTGTTTGTTATATCTGCAGAAGATACAACAGAGTCTAATCCTTCTTCTCTAAGTCTCTGTGCATAATTACTTATTAAGTCTTGTAGATTTTCTTTTGTATATCCTTGTGTTTGGTTAATAGTTCGAATACTACTATCCCAAGCTTTACAAAGTTCATCTGCAGCTTGTTCAAGAAGTTTAAATGGGTATTCAATGTATGTCTTAAAATCAGCTTCTGTACGTTTTTTAGCGTTCATATCACGCTCTTTACGCATTTCTTCTTCGCTAAACGCTGCATTTTCAAAAGCCGTACCAAGCTTTTTAAGAGATTCTCCTATTTCATTTATTGATTTAGTTATGCTAGAAGTAGCCCACTCAATATAAGCGGTCGCTGCGGCAGTTACAATATTGCCTTTTACTACCTTTCCAAATCCTTTGATTCCTTCACTTGCAACAGATTTGAAAACAGACTTCATGGCAGAGAATCCAGTATTTTCTCCACCGCCTGGCATCTTGCTTTTTATGAAGTCACCAGCTTTACTTGCAGCCGATCCTTCTCCATCTCCTGCTATTTTGCTAGCTACGTCAGATATTTTAGATTTTCCGCCTTCTTTTAAATCCTCAAAGCCTTCTTGTAATAAGGAAGAATCTTGAGAATCATTGTCTCCTAGTACGCTAGATTGAGAAGAAGAGGCTTTTTGTTTTTCAGTTTCCTCCCCATTTATCTTTTCTTGTAATTTAGATAAGTTCTTAGAACCATATTCCTGTTCATAGATAGATAAAAGTACTTCATATATACTGTTTAGAATCTCAGAACTGCTAGAAGATGATCCACCACCATTGACTACATTACTAGCTGCGTCTTTTTTAGATTTTTCTCCGAATATATCTTCATTATCTTGTGAAGTCCGTACATTCTTTTGTTTAAGATTCGTGTACCAAGTAGTATCTTTTCCTTCAGCCTTCTGTCGTTGATAAGTTTCTTCAATAGACGATTGAGCTGCCTTCTGCATATTAGAAATCCACTCGTTGGTTGCGTTTACTCCCTTTCTAACATGCTTCCCGAAATCAAATTTTCCGAGTTTCGCAGATTTCATTTTAGATACAAGATCTTTTCCTAGATTACCAGCAACTGCACTGTAAAGATCTTCTACTTCGACACCCAACATCTTTGCAGCAGTTTTCTTACTGCTTTTAAGCTGATTTCTTATATCTGGAAACAACTCATCTATAAAGTTATCTGTGAATTCTTCTATAGGATTTTTATATCTCTTTTTCTGTTTATCTTTTCTCTTAACTTTGGAATCATCACCATCAGATGAGTTTCTACTAGAGGATTGAGATCTAGACTTTCCTTCTTTTAGAAATTTTTCTAAATTATCATCGATGTTGGAAACAATATCAATTATATTCTTCCGAAACTCTCGACTAGATTTTATTTCTGAATTATACGCATTATAAGAGGAATCTGTAGAATTTTCTGTTGATTCTTCTGAATTGTTATTCTTTCCCCATTTAGTAGGATCAAATTCTACCATTGATTTACCTCCACATAGATTTTTTAATAACTGTATTAAAGGATTCAAAAAAAATAAGAGAGCTAGTGATTAGCCCTCTATAATCATTATTTTCTTCTTTTTGAATTTTCCAATTCAGCTTTTCGCTTAGCTACTTCTTCTTGGAAACGCTTGGCATATTTCTTTCGTATGAAAATTGGTTGATTCATGAGCCATTCTGCCGAAACAGCCCCTTCAGACGCTCTTGAAATAAATAGTGTCTCGTCAACTACGTTTTCGTACATCTGCTGTCTTAGTTCCAGCTGTGTCGTCCATTTTCCGTTTAGCTCTATCGGCTTTCCATCTTCGTAAATCACCCAGGGTTGGGCGAAAGTAACGATCATCAATCAACGCGATGAACGATGCCTCCGTATTATTACATCTAGGACATGTACATGTTCCTCCTGCCCTTAGACCGTAATCTGTTAAATCTGATTGAAGCTCTCTCAATATTTTATAATCTGCAGAAGAGAAATCATTGAGCAGCTTAAGACGAATTTCTACTGGATTCAATTTATCGTTTGTTCCGATTCGTGTGATAGAATAACATAATCTTGCAAGATGATTATCTACTTTATCTCGTTTCTTGTCTTTGAATTGTTCGTCTTTCAATGCATTTAACGCATCCCTAATAGTTAGCATTTTAAGTTCTACATCGTCGTTGAACTCAATAAACTCGTCTCTTCCAATTTTAACAGTCCCAGTGAATTTTTCTGGTAAAGGTTTACATCCGATATTATAAAAATTAACATTGTATTCCCCTCTTACTACACCGCAATTCGGACAGTAGATAGCATTTGTAGTGAAGTATGGACCATAATTGACAATTCTAAGGCATCTTAGTAACCACTGATAATCAATTTCAAGAAGTTTGTTGAAATCAATCTTCTCTTCAACAGCCTTTGGAAGAATGTCTGATAACATAGTCTCATCAAAGTCTTCTGATGATATGTAATCTAGCTCAGAAGCTGTTGGAATACTCTTCAATGTTAATTTGTCTGGAATGTCTTTATAAAGACCTTTACCTAATAGTTCAATTTTTTCTGAAATCATTTGATATCCTCCTAAGTTTAGATTCAATAAATGTCACGAAAGACAGACGCCTACATCGTAATCAAAATAAAATTGTCTTGCAATACGAAATGCTTCATCAAGACAAGTGGTTAATATTCTCATTGATGGAAAATAAGGATTCAATGAAGAAATTAAATATACTTTCATGTAGTAAGAACCTCCTTTTGCACGATGTATTTATTGAACTGAACAATACTAAAAATGGTTCTTATCATATATAACGAAGTTAGTATATAAACAAATTACTTTCAGTGAACCTACCTATACTCAAAATATAGACCGTGCGTTGGAATGCTACTATCTAGACTTCCGTATCTTTTATGTCCTCAAATGTGAATCCTTTAACCGGTTTTTTCATGTAAATAGATCCGAGTACAGATCCATACCTTATACCTAATGTCTTTGAAGCTTGTGACATCGATTCAAATACTTGACCTGTTTCAACAACTCGTATTCTTCTTTTCTTCGTATTTCCAGATTGTTTTCGTCTAACTGCACTTCTTCTACAATTCTCTCTGTGAGAAACCCATTCTAAGTTAGAAACAAAATTATTTTGAATGTCAGAATCTAAGTGATCTACATCGGTTAAATTTTCAGGGTTAGACAAGAATGTTTTTGCAACAAGCCTATGAATTCCTACCCAGGAAGGCTTTCCGTATTTAAGAACTACAGAAACGTATCCGTCTGTAGTCAATTTAGCAACAACTGGCTGAAATTTTCCAAAATTTATCACTTCTCGAACATGCCCGTATACATCTATCTGATATTTATTTTGATATCCAGGAATAAATCTGTAAGAGGTATCATACATGTTTGCTCATCTCCTGTCTGTATATATGTTTAACAGAATCTACAGTTCTATCAAGTTCTTTTGCTATCTGTTTATACGTATAGCCTTGACGTCTAAGTTTCATAACTAGCGCTTTATCATGAACAGAAATAGGAAGACGATGGTTTATATTTTTTTGAGATTTAATTGCTTGTTCAATCCAAGAAGGTTCCGGTAAAATAGAATATCGGTGATATCTCCTCCAATCTATTTCATCTTTATGGCTTTCTGCCCATATCCATATATCATCTGGGTGTATAAGATAAAATGGATGAGAATTACGATAAACCACCTTGTAAGGTAAATTACATTCTTCCATCCATCGTCTAATGACTCTCATATCTCTCCCAAAGCAAGTGCTAAGAGTTCTAGCATGCAGATATTCTCCAGCTTTTGTAGAAAGACCTAAATCTAAAGCTTTGTGTTTTATGCTTCTAGGTGATCTTTGCAATTTTTTAGATATGTGATCTATATTCATTATTTCATATTTGTTTTCTAAATATCGGATTTCCTTATCTGTCCATCTTAATTTCTTATCGCTGCGTTCATACAACTTCAATTCCCTCCGAAACACAATCAATGATAGAATAATAGTAATATTGAGCATCTGGTCTTCTTTCAAGAGCTCTTACAGTTCTATTTGCTTTTGAAATACTGTCAAATGCATAGTACTTAGAAACTTTCTTAGCATTTGAAGTTAATTCGGAATGTCCTTGACATATAAACTTGTAATTCTTAGATTCTTTGTGCTCTTGTTTAATTAGATACATGGATTACTTCCTCCTTTATGTAAATGTATTAAAATATTTGATGATTTTAAATGAAAGAATCTTTACAACGATATGTATCTATAACTGAAATAATTTTTTCTTTCAATAAGTTATCTTCTACTTTAAAGTCTGTTGATAAATAATTTTCAATAAAACTTGATAACGACTTATAACAATTACAAAAATATAAAAACTGTTCATTTGTCAAATGTAAATAAGCTCTTCCAAAATTTCTTAATTTGGATAAACAAATAATTCTAGATTCATACACAGTTTCTGGAAATCCTTTGAAAAGATATCTATTTGTTTCATACGGATTTGAGCGATAGCAGAAACGTTCTTCGGATAGTACTTTTGCATGAATGACACAAGAAGCTATATTGTCTATTTCGTGCATATAATCATCTTCGTCTAAATCATATATAATACATCTAAACATACAATCAAAAAGAAAAGATGACATATTTTCGAATTCAATCAGTAACTGTTTTCGTTTCTTCAAGCGATTAAACATAATGAATCCTTCTTTCTAGGTGAACTGCTCAAACATTGAATGACCGAGAATTCCCGCTTATGATCTTACTTACCTGTTTGAATATTTATCTAATATAGAAAATAGTGTTTTTGTTATCATTTGTTTATTTAATTTTTTATTGGCTATAAATATTGGTATCATAGTTTCTTTTATTTCTTTAAAAGCATTATAACAATCTGTAATCATTTTATCGTCTACCACTACTTTAGGATAAGGAACTTCTTTGTTTTGATTATTTGCATTCTCAATATTTAGATTATGTTCTGCATCGTCTTTTGTAGTCCCAAAATGACCAAACAGCGTATTTTCATAGACCTTTTTCTTAGGTTTTTTGTTTCCTTTTTCAAGCAAAGATCCTCCATCAGTCAGTCATCCAAGTAGCTAATTCATCTTTTATCCAATGACTATAATCTTTATAATTTTTACCATACATGACACAATCTGCAATATATTCCATAACTTCCTTACTGAAAGATTTCATCGTATCTCCAACAACAGATTTAGGAAATGCTTGTACATTTATTGGAACTTGTATACAAACTAATTTCATTTAATTAAGACCTCCTCTATTTATTAACGAATTACAGTAAAATAGCACATATATGATATATGAAATCATGTATATGCTATCTTACTTATTAAAAAGAAAAGAGAACGTTTACAAATTTTCGATAATGTCTTCTAACTCGTCTTTCAAGTACTCTTTCATACCATCTACACCATTCAATTCTTCATCATCTGAACCATATGTATCTGGGTCATACAAGCCTAGTTGAATATCTGAATCATTACTGAATTCAAAAACTAATACACAATATCCATAATAATCTTCATCTTCTAAGCATTCAAACCTAAGTTGTTCTTCAAGATTTGCATCTTTGATTAAATCAGAAACAAATGTGCATAATTCATCTTTGATTATATCTTATTTGTTTAATAAATTAGAAAAAATTTCATTCTATTGACCTTTTTTAGCTATTTTCATAAGATTACTTCGTATGCTATCGAATCTATCTTAGATATTTTAGAAAGCATATTTGAAGTATTACCTGTAGTTGTTTCTTTTACATACAGCGTTTTATTTCCTTCTAGAATCTCGTCTGTTGTTGCAGGTCTATATTTATATCGTTTCACTTGTCGTTTTTCAGACTCTGTAGGATAGAAAATAAGTACAAGATTATTATTTACATCATACACATCAACTGTCCATCTATCATAATTAGGTCTAACAGAATACATTGGACTTTTATATATTTCAGATACATCTTGTGCTATTTTATCTATAGCTTGTTTCTTATTTTTGGCTCCATATACTTTAACTCGTTTCATAATCGTCTCCTATATATGTATATATTCCTATATAATTACAGTATGGGTTAATATGAAAATTAAAATATAGTTTCTCCAAAAACGATCTGATGTAAATTTTGTCTGAATCAGAAAATATTTACAAAATTTCAAGAAAAATAGATTCTAGACCCTTGCTAAATCTCATTGATCATGAAATTTTTGTCTGAATTTATTGAATTTTATATTTAATAGATATAATTTATTATCTAGCAACTACTTTACATTTTGTAAGATATATATACTTAATGTCTCGATAATATGTAATAAACTATCTTAATTATATCTACGCTCAAAGTGTAATCCATTGACAGATTTTCCAGTCTGTAAACATCCTCTAATACTCTCGTATCGCATACCTAGTTTTTTAGATGCACCAGATATTGAATCGTAGACTGTATTATTTTCTATGCACAGTATCTTAGTAGATAATGGAATTAGTCCTCTTTCTCTAGCTCTTCTTACATTTTCTTTCTGTGTTACCCACTCCAGATTATCTACTCTATTGTTTAATTTATTTCCATCCTTATGGTCTACAATTCTTTTAGTAGAAGGATCTGAATTAACACAAAATGTAGAAGCAATTATTCTGTGAACTTGATTAAATTTATTATTAGGAATTGACGCAAGAAGATATCCATCCTGTGAATATTCTTTGACCTGCTTATAATCAAAATTATCTTTCTTATAAATATGACCATCGTCACACGCAACGAAACCATCATATCCTTGTAATGGTATCTCTTTATACATTGTATATCACTCCGTTATAACTCTGTTAGTTTATTAGTAGATAATAAATATTTTACATCTCCCTTTCAACAGTATCTATCTAAAATACTGTGTAATTTCGATTTTGCCTCATCCTTTGATACTTCATCTTTCGAATTCAAAATCAAATCAATCATCGATTCTTTTATCTCCTTACAAGCAAGGAACATTTTTGATACTAGATCATCTGTTATTTTTACAGCTGGAAATGGTGTCGTTTTCTTTTGATTATCCAGATTTTCAATCTCAAGGTTGTACTTTGCGTCTTCTTTGGTTGTTCCTAGATCTCCAAAAAGTGTATCTTCGTAATCTTGTCGCTTTAGTTTCTTGTTGTTTTTACTTTTAAGCGACCCGAGCAAGGATATCCATCCAGAAAGTTCTGTATCTATCCAGGAATTGTAATCTCTATGATTTTTACCATACAAAACACATTTTGCAATATGCTCTAAAATAACTCTACTATGCGAATTTAGTCTAGATTTTATCTTATCTCTGCTGAATGCTTGACCTAATATTGGAAAATAGTATGCGGTTTTCATCACATTATTCTCCTTATATGTTTTCAATTTTTAACGATCGAGTAAAAACTCTTACTAATAGCAACTCGTGAGAGATCATAGATATAATGCTTTTTTATGTTTACAAAAAAAATAAGAGCTAGTATGGCTAGCCCTTAAATTTACAGTACAGACTCAAGATCAAATATTCTCAATGATCTCTTCTAATTCAGATTTTACGTATGACTTTAACTCCTCTACACCATACAAATTAGCATTTTCTCCTCTGACATCTGAATTATAAAGATTGACTTCTAACTCGTCTCCAGTGTTGAATACAAAGAAAACAACACGATGTCCATATTCATCTTCTGATTCTTCTACTTTAAATGTCAAATCTACATTAAGACGAGCATCTTCAATGAGTTCCTTTACAAAAGTAGTGAGCTCCTCAATCAAAAGATCTTCATTCTTCTTTTGTTCAGACTTTTCATCAGAGTCTTCAGGTTTGACTGCCTCTCCAGTTATCCAGTCATATACAGATACATTCGATTTCTCACATTCTTTCAAAAAATCATTCAAATCAATACTGTAGTTTTCTATCACTGAATCAAATAACTTATCGCTTTTACAGATAGCCACATTATCAATGTAATTGCAAAAGTTCGGAATTCCGTCTGGGCAGATGACTCTATATTCATTTTCAGAATTCACTGCGTCATTATTTCCAATAGACTTAGCATATTCTTCAGTATAATGAATAATTTCAAATCCTGAAGATATAAGTTTATCCGAATTGATTTTTAATCGAACATTCTGGGGATTTTTAAATAAATCTTTATCAGAAGTCATAGAAAGATTATTCCAAGAACCTGGTATATATTCATTACTATCTAAAATAGATTTAAACTTTGTAAGCTTAGTTACATGATAAAGTTCCGGAAGCTTCTCTTCTAGTTGAGACGCAAATATCACTCGTTTCATAAGGTTGACCTTCTTTCCATTTTATTTTATTTAATGATTCTGACAACAATGTTTTTACACAGAAGTAGACAATGGCAGTTACTATTGCCTATCTAATGTTATCGGTAAACATCAAAATCAAAATTCTTTACGACATCTTGATAAATGCTATCAAACTCTTTGCTAAACTGAAATCCAGCAAGTTCCATTCCCTCAACAGCTCCGAAAAGATAAATCTGTGGGTCTTTGGAGTTACAAGCTTTTGCGATTACACGCCTCTCTACTACATTAAGATTTCTGTAGACATCATCTGGGATATTTGTAAGAATTTTGATAATAGATTTCTTTCCTAAACTGCATAATATTCGTTTCATATAATCACCTCAATCATTTTATAATATTTAAAGATTCTATCTTATTCAGAATACCAGCAATACACTGCTTGACCACAATCATACACAGGTAGCCAGCAATTGGACAACATGAGTTGTTCATTAGATACAGATTTTCCGTAATCTGCATTGAAAAGTTGATCGTATCCTCGCTGAAGCAATAAATTATTTGTTACATACTTTTTAGATCCATTTGACCAATATTTGTTAGGTGATGTCGAATATGCATAAATCATCCCTATTTTACCATATACAGTACCTGAAAATTTTGCTAAATCGCAGTAAGAAATCACAGAGTCTGGAGTGTATTCAGATATGAAACGACGAAATAGTCTACTTGCCCCTCCAGGTATCATGTAATCGGAATGAGTACACAATCTTAACAGCTCCCACTGATAATTCTTATTGTATCGAGGCGTCCCAAATGTCATTATTTCAATTAGTTTATCACCATAATAAAGTCCATAACAGACTGATTGACCTCTACATTTTCCTTGTAAGTGGTATAAATCTTCGAAATCATTTACCACACTTACATCAAGCTTTTTAAGTGTACATTTTCTAGCACCAATCGAATTTTTAGGTTTCAATATATCAATGACCTTATTCCAATCATCCCAATCAAATATATGAATACATTGAAAACCATGTTGATTTGCACAATCACTTTTTAACTTATGATAATTGGGCTGAATATCAGTAAGGTCAGACCAAGGTGTGTTCACTACATTATGAGTAGCTGTAGGATCAATTTCAACGAGAATGTTAGCATCCGGAATAACTATATCATAAGAATATTTACCTAACGAAAATTCAAATTCAGTATCTATACCATGACTATTAAGTAATTCACTGAACCTACGATTCAAAGTAGAGATAGCATGTTTTTGAGAATTTCTGCAGTCTTTTGTCATACAGTAGTAAGGGACTCCATATTCTGATATCATTCTATCAGAAAACCTCTTTAAGATTTCCTGATTACACATAGGTGCAACACCGCCATACCTCTCCAAATTAGTTTGTTGCATTTTTTCTGTTCTTCCAGGTATTTGAGATGTGAAATCTACATTGTACTTTTCTCTGCATGTTTTTGTACTCTTTTCCTGAAAGTCTGTCATTTCAAAAGGAGTAGACACACCATATCGCTTCTGACACGTTTTTCGCATCTTAGCTTGAACTTCTTCTGACATAGCTGGATGCTCGACTCCAAATTTCTCTAAGTTGGTCTTCACAGATTTAGCACGTATACTTTCAACTTGTTGTGCAAAAGGTTTACCATATCGGTCTATCATAGTTCTCTGCCTAAGGGCTGCAGTGCACTTTCTGGAACATGTTTCCTTATTCTTAGAATATAAATTTATTTCAAATTGTTTACCACAAACTGCACAAGTTTTGTAATGCGTATCTGCACATATTTTTTGAGCGTTGTGAGTTGGACGGAATTGTTTTCCACACAATATACATGTCTTCATAGATATCACCCCACATACAATAACGATTCGTATTTTAAATAGTATACCTGTCAAAAATGAGTGCATAAAAAAGTAGTGCTTATTTGACAATGCAAACAAGCACTACATGAATTAAATATCTTACTGAATATCAGATGATGTTAGATAAATTGCTCTAGAAATGATAAATGAACAACTTAGTTTGACTACATCTCCACCTTGTTGACTCATCTCACCATTTCCAATAGCTCCTGGCCATGTTCCAGGGCATTTGATAACGTCCCGTACGTTCCCTTGTCCATCATATTTAATGAAATATACCTGTCGCATATATTCTGACGGCAGTCCCATTCTTTCTGTATCGGGATCGTATACCTGCTTCCTCCAAGCTCTGAGCTGTTCTGCTACATTAGGAGAACAGTAGCAATTAAGCGTCCAATCTACATCTGAAAATGTTACTTTGCTTGGGAATTTAATTACACCATTCCCATAGTGTACAGTTATTACATCCTGTTCTTCTTTGATTTCTCCGATACTATCAGTAGATAGTGTCAACAGGTCACTGTATTCTGTCGGAGAACTTCCATCCATGTTGTAAATACGCACTTCAAAGTTATTCGTTGTTAAGGGTACATAATTATCCACCCCCAACATATGCCAAGTGTTCAGAAGGTTCGCAACACCTTCCCGTGAGTAAATCACTGCCTACGTTTCCCTCGTAGTGTGCAGACTATATCATACTCTCAATCAAATAAGAGAGCTGGACCGCTTGGATTTAAAGGATTTTCACCTACGTCTTGTGACAAACGAGTCACTGCTTACGCCCTACTCCTGTTGACGATTTTCACGTCCCATATAGGGGATAGTCGTTGAACATTACCCTCTTCAGGTCTTTGCTGCTGATCCTGAATTGTTTATAGCCCTTAGGACAGGTCACCACTCCTGCTGTTATTTCACCTTAGACCATAACTAGAATTCTTTCTGATTTTCATCTGCGATTCACGCTTGAGCATTATCTCATCTCTACGTTGTAGCTTCTAGTTCATTATCAGTTACCAGATGACTTACATACTTAGTATGTAGGCCTGTTCAATTCAATCCATTTTGACACACATCACTGTATGAAAGAACCATGTTACTAATTCGTTCCTAAATAAAGTGGTGAAAACATATTATTCCTCCTATCTAGATTTCAATTTAGTTATATTACTAAAATAGGGTGAAACTATTGACAAACTATCGAATTTATACTATATTATAT
>ERZ1034855.312-NODE-312-length-22526-cov-5.166526_pt1 | contig 22526 bp, 19 predicted proteins | sample MGYA00520699_ERZ1034855 | MGnify/ENA primary metagenome ERZ1034855 (study PRJEB33766, sample SAMN09781730) | gut metagenome | biome: gut microbiome | host: Homo sapiens | place: Madagascar | study: EMG produced TPA metagenomics assembly of the PRJNA485056 data set...
GTAAAGCCCATAAGTTGACCGCAAAGGTTGAAAGCGTTCTGCGCTTGCATTAATTTTTGGGATGCCATATTGTCCAGCATATTTTCCGAAAGTGTCTGGTAAGTATATCTCAGAAGAACCGATATGATATGGACGTGGTTTAATAAGATCAAGTGCAAAAGTTGACATATTTGCATGTATTACCCCGCTATAATTACTACTACTGGAATCACACATACCTCCGATCAAAAAATATAGATCAGTTGGCGTTCTGGCGAGAACAATGGACTTAAACTCACGCGAATAGATCTGAGCGAAATAAGTATCGATATAATCATCCAGGTTATTTGAAGCACCATTCAGAAAAGTAAAACTGGAAATATCAAAAACAATTAAATCTTTATAAAGATAATAACCCACAGAACCACTAAGTACGCGTATTGTATATGCGAAGTAAATATGCGAATTGTCATAGCAAATTGGAAGTAATGCTTGATTACCTTTTCCTGGAATATTAGCAATTGTAAAAGTTGCCGAACGGTTTACAATCCCGCCACTATTTGAAAGATTCCATTCTTGAAGAACTGGGATTTCATTAGCATGCGAAGTTGAATCATCGTCATCAGCTACATATTCTACAAGAGTAATGATTTTATTTTTTTCAGGATTGCCAACGATGACATTTTTCCTAACCGGACTTGAGCCACTTACACTGCTTGAAAGTTCAATAGTGCCGACTTTAGTCCACGTTAATTTATTATATAGGCAAAACTTATCCGGGTATTTTGAACTTGGCTGAATGCCGAAATCATCAAACAATACTAATGGATAATTTTGAAATACACTTGAGGGTCTACTAGAATCTGAGATTGAATCCATTCTGACCCTTTCGACTCGAATATCGCCATTCTCCTCCCAACATGCAATTAAGTAGCTATACCTCAAATCAGTCGAACTGAGCCCCAAATCATAATAGAAAATCACACCAGTTCCGATGTTTCCGCTATGCACAGACCAGTTACTAGTGATGCTGTCATTATAAAAATCATATTTGTTCGAGGTGCCCTCCGGAGGGTCTGCATTAAATTCGAGTTTCTTTGTTAGTTCCCCAGTTTCAAGATTAAGGACAAAAATTCTACTTATCTTGCTGAATCTTGCAGATACAAGCATAATCCAAAAATGTCCAATAATAGCGTTTGCGGAATAAGTCCAGACAGGTTCCTCACCCATGGCAGCCAGCTTCGTATCTAAATCATATTTCTCTGCAAATCCAATACCACTCGTCACGATATGCCCATATGTTTTGGTCGTTTCATCATAAACATAGCCTTTTAATTTTGCGCCATGCTCTGCATCCACCCACTTATTAGGAGTCTCATTAGCAATGTCTTCGTCACTGGCTTTATCGCTAATTTTTACTCGTTCATCAACCTGTTTCTGAAGATTTGCTGCAATATCACCCGAAAGCTGAGACTTGACATTTTCAAACCAGGCGTTGAATTCAGCATCCCACTGATTGAAAATATCTGTAATGTCAGCCTGCTGTAGAACAGATGTGATGAATGGGCACCCTGTTTTGCCGACATTCACCTCAATGTTATAAGCAGAAATCGACGTAGCGCCAGCTGGGACAGTTACATAAGCCAATGCATACTGATGAATAAGGTTCTCATTCGTAAGCGTCGGTTTCTGCGGATTTGCCGAAGCAGTGCCTTTTACAACCTTGATAGAATTTGCTCGAACAGCATCGCTAGTATTAACTTCCAATACAACTGCATCAATTCGAGTTAGGCTGACATCTGCAGTAGAAATATCGAGAGGAAGCTGAGCATCGTTCTGGGTCCAAGTCCCATTAAACCATGCACGGCCAGTCTTGACAATAACCTGCATAGTCGTTGCGCTACTAGGAATGGTCATCAGAGCATCGCCAATTGCGGAAAACACACCATCCGTAATGATCCCATTGAATATGGAACTCATCTGTTCGGCATAATACTTTCGGTCGCCATTGAGTGAATTATAAAAGCCATAAGTTACAGCCATAAGTTACCTCCTTTATTCAATAGTCTCATCCTCGGTAGATGTGAATGTCGGAGTCATCTGAAGTCCATTTGCATCCTGAGAAATAACAATCTCTGAAATATAGACAGTTCCAGTGATCCCGAATTCATTTTCTATCTGCACAATATCACCTATCGTGAAATCCTCACCATAGACATACTGTCGGGTTGCTTCGAGATTTCCTTCAAATGCGGTAGTCGTCTGATGGTTACCCAATTCGGTAAGACCCTTCTGCTTGTTGATTTTATTCCAATCGCTGGCATTTCCGCCCTGCTCGCCATCATTTACTCCGCCATTATCAAGAAAGAGCTCCCGTCTTGCAAGACCCGATGGCGCATTAGATTCGGAATATGCCCAAGCAGTAACTTCAGCATCCTCATAAGTCTTATAGCTCGTTTTAGAATCGTTGATATCAACTTCCTTCTGATAAGTTCCAACTGCATAGACAGCATTCTTATAAGATTTATAAGACTTGATATAGTTGGAATTCAGGAGATTCTCAAATCCAGGCGAAAACACAACATAAGGATTCGCATTTTGATTGTAGGAACGATCAACTCCGGTATATAGTTCAAACTCAAATCCTCCAGCATCCTTCGGAAGAATTCGCCAACCAATTTTGCATTCTTGGCAAAGCGAACAGATAATTTCGTAGAGATTTTCTCCACGGGCAGTAAACTCCATAGATGTTCCAGTGATGGCAGGATTCGAGGAGCTCTTATATGAGAAGTTTGGAATCTTACGAAGTGTATCAGTTGGGCTAATCACTTCATTGTTGAGCATCTTGAAGATAATTGCTTGAACATTTCCATTAAATGTCTCGGAGCTCGTGATAATCCGGCGTTCGAGTACACTTTCAAGGCTACGCCCAGTCACAGTCAGATGATGTCCTTCCTCGGAAGTCTCAATCTCGATTGTCTCAATGATCATTAGCCGATCGGAGTCTTTACACCAAAGATAATTTCCGAGTTGCATTGCCTGAATATAGTCAAGACGAACCGGCGCATAAAGCTCGAAATCTCCAGCCTCATCATAACGCACTGTCCAAATGGCAGAGGTAAATGTGTCAATCATGGCAATCGCATCGTAGTTCTTATCGAGCACCATAAATTCCATATTTAAATACCTCCGTAAGCATTTCGATAGCTGAACGACATAGACAAATTGTCTACACCGGTTGTTACTGTGAAGTTGAAGAGATTCTTTCCGACTGAAATTTGGAACCAATCAGCGGATTTCTCAATTGCAGAAATCGTATTTGTATACTTGCCATCATGAAGCACTCGAACATACTTATTGCCACTAATCGTGGAGATAATGATATCATCACCGCTACCAAAATCTTTTCCGATCAAAGTCTTGATTTTTGCAAGATCAATTGCCATGTTTTCCTGTGTCTCAATATTGTAGACTGTAACAATTCCAGAAACTTCACCAAGGCCATGGATCGTGATAATGATACCGGTGTCAACATCACCCGCATAGTCAAGTGTTGCACGAGTATCCAGATTGATTCGTCCCATTTCCAAAGTTGGAAGAGCATCCTCTGCAATAGAGTCATCACAAAATGGAAACTCGAATTCAGGGGTCACACTACCAAATTGGGTAATTGTCGGAATTGGATCATAGAAAAATGGATCAAGGCAGAGAATTGAAATCTGTGTAGATTCTTCTTTCGAGAAAATATCCGGTGAGTTCGACTCGACATACCCAGTTGTTTCAAGGCTTCGATTGTCGGTCTCTACCTCAATCTTCACAAGCTTCTTAAGTGGAAAATATCGATAGGTGAGCTGGCGTGAATCCTCGATAGTTGGTGCAAACATAAACTGGAGGTTGAAGACGATATTACGGGTTCCGGCCCGTGCGGAGGAGTAAAGAGCTCCATCCGCCGTGGCCAGATCCGTTGAATTGATGTTAGCTTTCGGGGGTCCAAGACCGGTAATACTTTTCACAATCAGTCCCGACTTCTCAGGATGGAAAAGATCCAGAACTAAAGACTCGCCCTTGGGATTGGTTACCTTAATGGACTTGATCATACCCTAGAAATCGCCTCCTTGAAAGCGGTAAACTGATTGTTCGTATTGCGATAGATCTCAGAGCGGCTGAGAGACTTTGGAGAATAGTTATTCTGCACGAATTCAACCACTTGAGGTCCATTTTGATTATTCTGCGGGACTGGTTGCTTCATACCATTTTCATGAGAACTCAGAGAACTTGCAACGGCGTTTACACGAGCACCAGTAACATATGTACTAATGGTCGGTGTCTTCATCGAGCCAAGTTTATTAAACCCAGAACGAACCTGCGTCAAATCGATAACAGGCGCAATCTGCGGATGAAGCGTCGGATCGGTATCGATCAGATCTGCGAGTTGTGTAATGGTATCTCGAGCAGCATCGATAGTCTCGTCAGCCACTCGAGTAGCTGAATGGGCAACATCCTTCTCCATGTTCTGGAAACCAATAGACATGCCAAGTCCAGCCATTTCACCAAGCCACATAAACTTCTTGGAAGGAGAATGCGAATCAATTGCAACCTGAACAGCAGAGAATGCTGCATTGGCAACTGCAGCAGCAGCATTTGCAATTTCTGTGGACTTTGAAATGATGCCCCGTTTAAAGCCTTCAGCGCACATCTGGCCAAGACTATACCACTGGCTATAGTCACCCGAAATGGTAGACTTAGCAGCTGCTGCAACAGTCTTAGCGCCTTGCGTTACTGCAGAAGTAGTGGCCATCATACCACTACCAACAGCAGTTGAATACTTGGCGCCATAGCTTGCAAAGTTGCTTGTCAATGCACCAAGAGTAGATTCTGCATTAGCAGCATAAGTAGACTGAACCGTGCTCATAGCCGTAGTTACAGCACTAGTTACAGAATCTGTCATATTCTGAGTTGTATTCTGAAGATTATACCCAGTATGCTCAGCAGCTGCTGCAGAAATCTGTTCCATGGTAAAGCCAAGTTTCAGAAGATCATCCTTAGACTCAGCAATATACTGTGCATAAGCCACCATAGAATCTGTGGAGTTATCGACAGCGGTATCACGAGTCTTATTGACACTGTTCATTAGATTCGCCAGATCGATCTGTTCCTGCAGAAGTTCTTGATAAGCTTTTTTTGCATCTTCGCTTGTCTTACCGAGTTTCTTAACAGTGTATTCGTACTTCTGATTTGCTTGATCAACTTTCTCATTTTGAATTTTGATCTTCTCAGTAAGTACTTCAGTCTCTCTGACCTGTTTCTCCTGATCGGTAGCTTTCTGACCAATTGTTGCTTCCCAAAGACTCTGCTCCAGATCAATTGTGGAAAGATCCAAATCAAGATCTGAAAGTTTATTTTCGAAAGCGGTCAGGAAAGTATCAGCAGCCTTTGCACCAGATGCTTTCAGAGAGCCAGAGGAATTAGATGTTGCTGTAGAAACTGTATTGCTGATGGTATTAGTTAGTGCAGAAACAGTTGCATTAGAACTCTTCGTCTCGCTTGTATCAAAGCCGAGGCCAAGAATACCAAGAAGTCCGCCATTTTTATCAACACCTGAATACTCATCTGTAATGGCACCCTTAACTTTAGTTGAAATATTTTTGCCAACATCGCCTAATTTGTTGCCAGCTTTATCCATACCCCGAAGCAATTTCGTGCCAAGATAACTGCCAGCGCTCTCAACTTTATCGCCATTTGCAACAGCACCACTTGCTATCTTACTAGCGGCAGACGCACCCTTAGTTTCAAACTGGCCTTTAGTAGCCTCATCATAACCTTGAAGTGTCTTATTGCCGAGATTTTCACCTGGGGCCTTGGCAGTTGCATCTTCGGTCGGGAGGAAAAGACCTTTAATAGCATCCCAGCCAGCTTGAATCATCGTGGACCATGGAGAATGCCAACCTGTTACGCTGCGAAATCCAATCAAGAAAGAATTGCCTAGATTAGCACCGCTTGTCTTAACAGTTTCAAGGGATTCATTACCAGCAACCCCTTCCAAGAAACCAGTTACGCAATCCTGACCAGCCTGACGGAACTGTTCAATATACTCACGAAGAGCAGCAATAGACTGCACAACATTCTGGCAAAGAATGTCAAGTGGAGTAGGATCCTGCACTTGAGTAGTATATGAGAAGAACTGCCACAAATTCCAACCAAAATTTGCAATCTCAGAGCTAAACTCTGTCAGGGTTTTGATACCAACTGCTTGCACTTCTGGTAGGAATTCGATCAGCCGATGCAAATCTGTGATAATGCTACCCGTTGCCATATTATCAACTGCAATACCACCGATATTCTGATAATACTTAGCAATATGCCCACCGAACTTGGCAACTGTTTCACCAAAATTATCAAGGTTTTGCTTGCCAACAAATCGTGCGAGAATGCTATCATCAGGCAGGGAATTTGCGATCTCAACAAGGGCACGTGCTCCAATGATAGACTGACTAATGGCTCCAAAATCTACGCCGCTAACACTCCAAGCATAAGAGGCCATGGCATCACCAAAGGCAACCAGCTGGGTGCCAAAGAGCATAAGATCTTTTGTTCCAAAGAAAAATCCAAAAATGCTCCAATCAGGAATTGTGTTTGCGATTTGCACCAAAGCTTGTGCACCTGGCAAAGATGCTGCAATAGCATTGTTATCGCAAAGTTTGACTGCTAGGGAATATCCAGTCAGAGCGGCTCCGAACAATACTAACTGGAGACCAAAACCAGCAAGATTCTGGGTTCCAGCAAAAAGGTTGAAGAGTCCTCCCTGTTTCGGAATGGTATTTGCAATCTCTACGAGAGCATTTATGGCGGGTAGGGAGTTAATAATAGCATCAACATCGCACCCAATGAGTCCCTGGCTATACGCTGTAAGGGACTGACCAAGTAATCCGCACTGCATTTTGAATTCTTCAAGATCTGGTGCGCCAACGAAAAGTTCAAATAGCCCGACTGTAGCTAAAACAGCTAGACCACCAGCAAATGCAACAATTGCTTTGATGCCAGAACTTACCTGGTCAAATTTTACACCAGACATAGAATCATTGAACGCCTTGATAGATTCACCGAGGATCGTAATCGAGGTGCCAATGCCACCAGCAACAAATCCAGCGACCAAATTCGCCAAAGACTGACTAATTATCAAGCACTTCTGGGGAAGATCATCAGGAATATTCAAAGCATTAATGACTGCAAGAATAGCACCAAGAACGACGCAAACGCCAAGTAATGCTGTCAAAACTACACCAATACCAATGAAAGATGCACCACCACCGGCGCCCAATGCCAGTAGACCAACAGATGCTTTGGATAAGGCTAGTGCCATTGCAGAAAGACCCGCTGCAAGAACAGTGACACCTGTAGCAGCCTGAATCGCTTGACTCAGATTCGGAACCAAAGTAACAAGTAATCCGAGGACTGTCGCAAGTCCACCAACAGCCAAAGTTAGGATGCCAATAGATTTAATACTAACCTGAGCTTTTGCAGAAAGAGCACCCATGATACCAAATGCGACTAGTATCATAGACAAGCCTTGTGTTGCGATCTTAAACGTTTCTGGACTATCTTTCAAGGCGATACTCAAAGCGGCAACCATGGTGCCGAGTGCCACAGCAGCAACTGTCATGGTCGTGATACTTTTGCTCATGTCTGTGGCATTCTTTGTTACTGCAATCATTGCAATAAAGATTGCAGAAAGACCAGCAACATAAGCAAGTCCTTTCATCATGGCACCAGTATCAAGATATCCAACGATACCACCAATAACAGCAAGAACACCAATAGCAGCAGATGCAGCAAGAAGTGTCACAGAGACCTTATGGGCATCTTTTCCAGCATATTTAGAGAACGCAATCAAAGCACCCATGAACACAGTTAAGAATCCAATTGCAGTGATTCCCTTAACTAGTGTTTGCGTTTTAAAATTTCCGAGTAGCGCGACAGCTGCCATGATTGCATAAATTCCGAGACCAATGCCGCCCATGAGAGCTCCTGCTTTAGCAGCATTAGTGCCTGCAAGATTTGTTGCTGCAAATACTGCGGCCAAAGCAGCAATCATCAGCCCGAGTTTCTTGATTACGCCCCAGATATCATCTATGTCATAATTTTCGAGTTTTTGGATAAGTTTCAGCACAGCAGACAACGCAAGCACTGTTGTGAGAATTGCGCCAGCACTTTTGAGTTGAGTAGTTCCTTTCAACTTGCTAAGCGCAATTGACAATGCTATCACAGATCCGGTTGCCAAAACTAAAGCATTTATAACGGAGTTGATATCCCTAAAAGAAATATCCGAAATATTCTTAAGCGCTTTCGCAATAATATATATTGAAGTGGACATCGCCAAAATATTTGCAGCAGCGCTATTAAGCACACCAGTATTGCCAGTCGCAGCAGTCAGAAGTCCTATCTTATTGGTCATCAAAGTTGCAGCTGTTGCAAGTACACCAACAAGTACAGAAATAGCTAGGACATTATCCATTAAGACATTTGGGTCTGTTTCTTCAAGCATCTTAAATGCTGCAGCGAGAATCAGCAGACTTGCTGCTAAAGCGGCAACAACTTTTGCTAATATAGCAGCTGCGGCTGCACCAGTGGCTGCTAAAGTTGGCATAATGGTCAAAGCCTTAACAAATATGGCAAATGCCACCATAGTAGCAGTCAACATAACTGCCGCATTTTGAAGTTTGTCAGTCGGCAACATGGCAAGTACAGCTAAAGAACCAGCCAAGATAGCAATCGCTTTTGCTATCCTTAAATAAGTTGGTGCATTTATAGAATTCTTAATAGCATCGAACATGCCAGCAACAGACGTCATAACTTTATTGACGCCCGTCACAAGACCAGCAAAGCCACTAGTAAGATTACTAATTGCTGTAGCAAACTGGGTCATCGTCTTTGTGAAATTATTTATTGATGCAATGATTCCGAAACCAAAAGCAATACTTAAAAGTGCTCCCCAAGGAACATCTTTAAGCCATCCCCTAAGTGTATTAAATACTATTGAAATCCGTCTAGTCAAATTATCAAAACTTGCACCAGTTTTATCACAGACACTTTCAACAGTAGACTTAAAATTTTCAAGAAGGCCATCAGTGCCAGTGATATTAGTTGTGAGTCCTTTAAACCAACCCCACGCATCTTTTCCAATTTGGCTAAAGATTCCGATTAGATTAGGAAATGTTAATTTGTCGATTCCCTTTATTTTAGAAATGGTTTCAGAAACATAATTGAGCAGCTTTGAAGCTGCTTTGGCACTTGCCTCAATAGTAGTTACCAAAAGTTTAAATGCTGTCTGTCCAATCTTGCTATTCTTAAATTGAATAAAAAGATTCTTAAGAATCTCAATAAGCTTCTCAGCACCAGAACCAAGCTTTTTAAAGCCAACATTGAGTTTCTCTCCAGACAGAACCATATTTCGAAATCCATAAAGCAAATCACCAGTGGCGCCAACTATTTCAAGAACTAGATCCCCAAAACTACTCAATTCTGGAGCAACCAGATTCTTAATGGCATTTCCAAGCTGTTTAAGCGTACTAAAAAGAATATCAAATACTGAGAACACACCACGAGCAGCTCTACGAAGATTTGTCATCTGACGAGAGTTCAGTTGCATAGCTTTCATCAGATTCTTGAACCCATTCGTAAAGTTCAAAAGATCCTGGCTTGTTTTAGCAGGAAAAATATCTCGAAACGCATCCTTGAAAGGTTTAATGACACGAAGGATAGCCTCAATCATTTCATTGATGCCTTCAAGCATGGTTTTCCGACCGCCGCCTTCGCGCCAGCCTTCAAATAGCTCATTGCGAACATCACCGGATGCAGCAAAGACTTCATAAAGAATATTGGCGAGGTTTGTCCAAAGCTTTTTAGCTTCTTCATAATCACCAAATATCAACTCAAAGGTTTTCATCCAGCCAGTAGATACGGCATCAGATGTTGCGGAAATGGCTTCTGCAAATGTCTTAGCCTCCTGTGCAGACTGGAAAGACTTTCGACCAAGTTCATAAGTGGAAGAACTCAATTCATCCAGATATCCTCGAAGCTCGTCGACATCAACGCCAGTCATACTAGCATAGGCCTGTAGATCAAGTGTTCCCTCTGCATACTTATCCACAGCCGAAAGTAGTTGCGTAGCAGTTAAGTCTGTAGCAGAAGCTACTTCATAGAGCTTATTTGTAAAACCGCCATAGCGATCCAAAACATTCAGTAAGACATCAGATGTGAACCATGCATCAGAAAGTGCATTATTGAAGTTCTGAACACTAACGGCATTATTCTTCATGGTGACGTAAGTTCCGTCACCTTTCTTCTTAAGTTTTCCAAGTGCAACAGCTGCTTCAAGTGCGTTTTCCTTGAATTCAGCAGTGGCCATGTTTGCATTCTCAATGGATTTCCAGTCAATCAGCTTGACTGCACCAGTTGACAATGCCTGAGAAAGGTTATACATAGCACGGCTAGCTTCGTTGGCATTGGCACCAGAACGAGCAGCCCAAGTAGCAATGCCTTGCATAGCCGTAACAGATCGATCGAGCTTAATACCATTGGAAGTAAACTTACCAATGTTTCCGACCATTTCAGTAAAGTTATAAGAGGTTTCATCAGTAAACCAATTTAACTTTTCCAACTGGCTATTGACGTAACTCATCTGGCCCCCAGTATCTTTGAAGTCCTTAGATGTCGCCGCCATAATGGTCTGAACAGCGCTTGTCTTTTCAGCATACTTATCCCAACCAGCATTAACCTGGTCAAGTGTCATGCTACTGACAAAGCGCTTTGTTGTATCAATGAGAGCATTAGTGGCACGATTTACAAGTGTAGCTTTTGCCACCATAGTTGTAAACCCGCCATTGATCCCCTCAATAGCTTTCAAAAGGGGATTTGCATCAATCTCTTTGAAAGAATTATTTACTTTATCAAGATTTTTTGAAGCACCTGAAAATTTTAAAGCATTCTTAAGTTTATCCAAAGTAGATAAGCTTTTACTTGCTTTTTTCTCAAACTCTTCATTGTCAAATCGCATCTGTACAACGCGATTATCAACTGTGGTAGACATTATTTCTTAACCTCCTCCCATAGTTCTTTAGAGAGTTCGTCAAATATTGGCCGAATGGCAGGATTAATGATATCGTAACCCTCAACATACCCGCCTGTTCCAGTCGCATGACCGTACTGGAGGAGGATGATCACAGGGGTACCTTTATTGCCAAATGCATAGCCATCAATCGTGTTGGTATTATACCATTGAATTGCGATGCCCCGTGAATCATTTTGAATTTTGTAGCCCCATGACTCAGCTGTAATGCCAGAATCAACGGGGGTAGCACGAATTAGCGCTTCTAAGCCTCGTCTTGCGTAGGCATCGAGGATGGGGCGATAGTCTTTGGACGCCAGACCCTTCAGATACTTTTCAGCATTATTAAAGTCGCCTTTAGTCCGAATTCCTATCACCCCAGACCCTCCTCTCTTTAGGTCTCGCTCCAGCGAGCCTTGACTTCACGCACATCTACATGGGTGAAAGATGTATAAAGGCCAACACCGCCAGAATTGCCAAGCTTTTTATCAAACCAGGCATAGACTGTCTTAGGCGCCACGCCAGTAACCTTAACATCAGCAGCAGTGCCATACTTGTGCTGACTGTATGTCGCACCGCCAATCTTAGCATTATAGGTTTCTGTTCGATAACCAGAAGAAATGACGATCGGCTTCTTGAAGTATTCACGAGCTTCCTGCAAGAGTTTAACCAATGTAGGGGCTACAAAAATTGTATCAGAGCCATCTTTGCAGGCAAACTCTTTTACTTTAAAGTTCGCAGAAAGTGCCTTTACACCATCCTTCTTCAAGCTATAAGAATAGACAGGAATCATAGGCTTTCCTCCTTTCGGTTCATCCGACTCGGTACTAGCAAGCTCGGTAATAATCACATAAATTGCGATGGTCCGAGCTGGCTTGATTGTGTGCACAGAGTCTTTGAATGCAGTTGAAGCCCCGCCATCTCCAACAAGTGCCCACTGCCAGCCCTTCTTGTAAAGCAAATCCTGAAATGCCCAAAGACCAATGCTCCGTTCGACGCCAAAGACAAAATTACCTTTCTTATCGAATCCGAAAGCTGGGCGACTAGTCAGGCGAGGTTTTGCTTTGGTGCCATCGGCATCCATATGGGAGCTAAGATTGGCTCGTTTCTGGCCATTTGGAATGACCACAGTATTCGTGAAATAGGAGTCAGCTCCAGTCTGGGGAAGAACTCCCCATTCGGGTTGCCCATTTTTAACCCAATGAATGCCGAACTCGCCATACTTGGGTTTATAGATCACATTACCGCTGATCTTGGTATGGGTCAACGGGTTTCGTGTCTTCATATTAAAGAATGGTCCATTCATGATAGTGACATTAGAGCCACCATAAAGTTGCCACATCTTAGCAAGACTATATTTAGTTTTGCGATTATCAAAGAGACGAATCCGACATCTACTGACCGGAATCGATTTGTAAATAGCCACGGATTTCATCCTTTCGTTCCGTATTTCTGCAAACGTTCTTTGTTGATCCGAGAATAGTCTTTGGCAGTTTCCTTCTTAGACTTCTTCTTCGGATTCTGTTGTGCATTGCATACCTCAATCAGCATCATAAGTCGGCTAAGATGCCACTTCTGATATTCAGAGGGGATCTGAAAAGCAACCATCCACCCATAGATAACCTCAGATGTGATGATCTCACCTTTACCAAAAACAGGCTTCTTCTTTTGCTCATGATGCGTGATTGTAGTAGCTGTCATGGGTGCTGAAATATAAGCATCAATGTCCCGCATGTTCTGAATCGTAAGCCGACTATAAACATCTTCTGGAACATTTTGGGTTAACGTCATGCATCTCACATAATCGCGCGATTCTTCTGGCGTTAATGTTGTATTTAAGTATGGTTTGCACCACTTGGATTCCCATTTTGAAATCGAGACGAGACTATGCTCAAGCATCAAGATCTTTTCCGGATATGTCCGAAATTTCTCGAGCCCTTCATCGTAAACTTCAGTCGCCGGAACGACCAGTTTAAGCATGCTCGGTCGCCTCAGAAATTGCAGGGGCTTCCTTCTTAGCCTGAGCGGCCTTGACCTCTGCAATCACACGAACCCGATCGTCTGCCTTCATGCCCGGCATGATGCCAACAATAAAGTTGATGATCTCGTCGTCCTCGCCGCCCAGAAGCATCATCAGAATCTCATCATGGGCGAGAGAATACTGGAAGTCCTGCTGAATTTCGGGAGTCTTGAGGAAGACATCACTACCAGGCTTACGGACACCGTAAGCATTGATCAGCAGATTGTCAATGAACTCAGCAACGGCTTTCTTGTCGCCTTTGTTCTGGAGTTCAGTCAGGCCATCAACCAGGCCATTATCAAATCCGAGACTCATCTTAGCCAGATCGGACTTGTTCAGATGGAACCACAGGTCCTTTTCGACCTGGTTACCTTCATAATCTTCATAGGAAACATGCTGCTTAATCATAGATCTTTCTCCTTTTAAAAATTTTTGAAAAGAGGGGCCAGGACAACCAGACCCAGCCCCTCATTACTGATTAGGTAGCGCTCAGGATCTCGACGATCTCATCGGGAGTGGGGAGAACTGCGCCATTGGTCTCATCGCCATACAGCTTGGCCTCAATCTTGCCCAGCTTAGTAGAATCGACCTTGGTGGAGTCAATCACCAGCAGAGCAGTGGGCTTGTGATTGGTGACATTCACAGGGGTGGTAGACAGCTCCCAGCTCAGGGTCATAGCCTCAGGAGAGTCATTCACGGTCTGATAGTTCTTTTCAGACGGAGTCACCTGGCAACCATACACCAGATGCAGCTTATAACCGTGCTCCTGACCATCAGTGTCATTACCGATCAGAGTGCGATAGCAGAAGCCGAAAACAGCACGAGCCTGCTGACCAATGTACACACCGGAGCTAGCAACCAGTTCCTTGTTGCCATTGGCGGCCTCGAATTCCTCAGGATAGGTAAAGGCTTCGATGGTTGCACCGAATTCTTCGGCAGAGATCAGGTTCAGGTACTTGATGTTATCGGCATACTGGCCGGTAGCCTCAGCACCAGAGGGAGATTCCGTGACAGAAGTCAGGCCATTCCAAGCCACGCCATTCTTATAGGCACCGGAAGCATCAGGAAAATACAGGACGCCATGGTCTACACCAGTTTCATACAGGTGTTCGCCGGTCTTATCCCATACGAGTTTAGCCATAGGATTATTCCTCCTTAAAAGTAGAGATCAAAGACATAGTGATATAAATTATCCGCCGTGTAGGCACGATTCATAGTACACATGGGGAGCTGTGCAATCTTGATGGGAAGATCTGAATCGGCCTCTTTGGTAATAAGCATAACCACATATTTCTTTGTAAGTGCGTAAGGTAAATTATTTGCAAACTCGGCGTCAATATCGTCAAGCTTGTAAACGATGCAAGGATAAACCATCTTGATGGTGGCTGGCGGTTGAAAATAGACATGCTTTGGGCGATCCATCAATTCGTTTAGAATCTCAGATAATTTGGCCCGCGGTCTCGCCATTATATACACCTCCAATCGAGATGATAAGACGTGGGCGCTGGACTTCCACGGACTGGACATTCCAATACGCCCCCATCCATTCGACGTATCGCATGGCAAAGATATGCCCGAAAGCATATTCATCAGCGACAATGGTAATCTGGTTATTAATTTCCATATTATCATTGATTCCTTCGCCGGTCATAGCTTTCTTAATGTTCCTCACAACATCGCCATAGTAATAGTGAGCTACAGGAACTTCGGTCCAGACATCCTGGCCAGTTTTTTTTTGTTCAACAAATCCTATGGCCCCATAAAACTTTGCCATTTTGAATTCCTCGTTAGTCGGCCTTAGCCGCAGCGGTCACCAGGGTGTTGGCGGAAGCAGTCATGGCGCTCACACCGCTAACGGTGCCGACCTTGCTAGTCTCCGTATAGAACAGAGGAATGGCATAGCCATTCTCAATCTCCAGAACAGCACCCTTCAGGAAGGCATCCTTCAGCTGAGAGGTGGTCATCTGAGTCTTATGAGTAGAATCCACATAGGCCTTGCTGGAAGCGACATAAACGATAACCTTCGCTACGTTCTTGTCCTTCGCATCATTGAAGATCATATCCATAGTATCGTTCTCCTTTCAGTTTCTGAGATCAGTCCTGCTGGGTCTCAAAGATGATGGCGGAATAGGGACGGGTCAGAGCACCGGAGCAACGAGTCTCCATCAGGTACTTATACTGATTGTAATCAATGTCGAAGTCATCGAACATGTTGACCTCGCCACCCTTATCGGCACCAACATTGTAGTCAGTCAGGTTGACCAGGATACCATCCAGAGCCTGGGTCTTACTGGAAGAATCCAGACGGGTCAGACCGACCATGGGCTCCACAGTCACAATGCTGTTCACGCGCAGAGCAGTACGCAGCTTCTCGACGGTGTCGTAGATTACGTGGCCGGTGGTATCTTCGATCAGCAGCATCTCAGTCAGCATATCCTCAGTGGTGTACAGATCCGGGTTACCGGAGCCCTTATACAGTTTGCGAGACTTGATGACAGACCTGATGAAGTTCTTGGCATGTTCAGTATCGGTCGCACCCTTGGTCACAGCCACGCGCACAGAGAACAGCTCAGAATCAGTGTAGATGGGGCGAATGTTCTGCTCATTGATCTTATCATCGCTGGAAGCTAGACGACCATCACCGATCAGGAAGGCACGGGCCAATTCCTCGTTCAGCATAACGCGCATCTCGCCCTTCAGCCAGGCCACAAAGTTGAAATCGGTGATATCAACCAGGTCATCCCGATCCATCTTCTGCTTCTTATACACAGTGGTGGGAGTGGTGGTCCGCTTCAGCAGAGAGAAGACCTCTTCCTTCTTCAGTTTGCCCTTGATATAGCCCTTGGCCCGAGCTTCATCCTCAGTGATATCAGCGAAGATGGACTTCACACGGGAGAAGGGAGTCCGATGAACCTTGCTCATGATCTGAGACACCCAGGTCTGGTCACGCTGGATGAAAATAGGCTCGTTAGTCAGATTGCGAGCATCGGGGAACAGGTAATCGACGTTAGTCACGCCATAGTCACCATCAGCATGACTAATGGCATCCTGCAGGGCTTCGACATCATCGCCGCCAGCCTCAAAATGCTCAAGGACAGCCTGCTTCAGAGAACCCAGACGCTTGGCGTCCTTCAAGATCTTCTCCATATCAGCATGGCTCAGAGTGGCGCGGGGAGCGCCAGTTTCGGGATCAAAAACATTGTGCTTCATATCGGGGTTATCCTCCTCATCGTCGTTATCGTTGTGTTCAACACTGTCGCCTTTTTCTTCAAGAGCTTTGCCAATGATATAGGCAACGGCAGCCCGCTGCTCTTCATTCAGGGTATTAAGGACATCCTGCACGCTCTTCTGCTCAGGAGCATCTTCGTGCTTGATTTCCTCACCCGGGGTTTCTTCATGCTTCAGATCTTCATCTTTCTGCATCTCAGGGTCCTCCTTCTTAGATTTACCTTCATCAGCATGCAGAAGTTCAACCCCTCCAGCAGTGAAGATGTTTGCATCATCGAAGTTCTCCTCGCCATCCTCACTATGAGTTAGGTTCAGTTTATCGATGTATGCCTTAGGATTAGCGCCCGCCAAAACGAGACTAACTTCCTTAATGGTGCCATGGAACACCACATTAGTAGCACGATTCTTTGTCAGGCGGTTTGCATGAATGGAGAACGCAACCACATCACCGTGGTTCACGAGCTCCTTAGCAGCGACACCAGCTTCAGTTCCATTGAAAGAAACATTAGCATAAATGCCGTCATCTCGGGCTTCCAGGTCAGCATGGCCAAGTACGGCCTCAACATCATCATGGATATGCATCCAGACAACGGGAACCCGTGCCCCATTTTGATCTGCGAAAGCACCCGGGCCAATTGTTACACCATCAGTGCACTTAACATTGTACCGAGTAGCATAACCCGCGCAATCATACGCCATTTGCGTTATCTCCTTTCATTAGATTCGGTTTGGGATCCTCTTCTTTGGGGGGGGGGATCAGTTTGCTGATTTTCATTCTCATCCGGATGATTAAGGTTCGAATTTCGTAACTCGTCAGCCTTGGGATCATTGGAAGGTTTGATTCCAATATACTGACGGACTTCGTTACTGGTAAGAATCTCATTCCGGGTAAACTTATCAGCAATGTCGGCAAGCTGGCTCACAGGTGTCATACGGAAAGGTTCGGCGAAGAACATAATTGCCTGGCCCTGACTACGAGCAGTCTTGGTAAGGAATTTTCGTTTAAACTCATCCGTAATTGTAGAAGCCAACGGCTCAATGACTCGATTCTGGTAATTCAGCATTGCCTGTTCATCGGCAGTTCCATCCAGAATGCCTTGGTTCAGACCTAACTGACTATAAAGTATGCTCGTCAAATACTCAACCTGCTTCAGGAGGTTGTTCTCGACAGAACGGTTAAGCTGTATCACCTTCTCGGTAGAGTCAATATAAGCAATGCCGAGTTTATTCCCAGCGAGCTGCTCTTCAACAGACTTCCGACGAATCTCGGCCTGTTGTTGGCGTGCTTCGCTACGAATCGTGTAGGGAAGCTGGATAATCAAATCCAACTTGCCAGACCCTGCCTGTTCATCGATCACATCAAGAAGTCTGAGTTTTCGAATGAGTCGCTGCAAGGTCGAGTTAGGTGCATTCATTACTGCATAGAACGGGTTTTCAAGAACCGCCACGTCTTTCTTTCGGAAAGTCATGTCCTGGTGCTTACCCGTAAAGCTGTTGTAAAGACGCACCTTTACATACTGGGGATACCATTCTACGATAGGCCCAACTCGCATCTGATAAATGTCATAAGAGCTGGATACCTCGGGATCTTCGGATGTTTCGACAGGGCAAGAGGCAACAACACCTTCATCAATCATTGACAACGCAACATCATGAATGAATGCCCTGCCGCTCTGATCAAGGTTTGCTTCGGTCTTGAAGATTTCGTTCAGGCCACTATCGATCTCTTCCTTAAAACGTTCATTCTCATCGAGACGAACATGTCGAAACTTTAGGGACGCGACATCTAGTGCGATCCGATTGTAAATCGCATTAACGATCGTCTTCTCATTATTGGAAGACAAAACGACCCGGTCTGCCCTTCGAGAATCCCCATAGCCTAGTTGCCAGGACATATCAGTCATCGGGTCCCGATTTCTAAAGACGTTCCAAGCACGCCTCAGTCTGGAACCAAAAGATAGATCCATGCGGGGTCCTCCTTATCAGGAAAATACACTCATTTTGAATTATTTGTACTTTAGATGTTTCTCGTACCACTCGTCAAAGTTCTTTGCAGAATTGGCCTTGGCAACATCAATCCCGACTTTAGAAAATTCGCTCTTCATCGAAGAATACCATTTCTCACCACGAGCACGACGCTTGTCATACTGACGAGACCACTTTTCATACTTTGCATCGCTAATGGACGTTCGGATTAGTGGGTTGGCATATTTTTTCTTCTTAGAGTCTGCTTTATTGACACTTTCGCCAATTTGTTTCAGTTTCTTTGCGCTTTTCTCGTATGCTCTTCGAGGGTTCTTACGAACTCCCCATTTCATACCGAGAACACCATAATGGTAAAGTTCCTCAGAACCAGCAGGTCCGTAAACAGCCATACGTTTTCCTCCTCTCCTAGAGAGATTAGTCAAAGAGATCTCGATTCAGTTTCCATGCAATATAGCCGTCCATCATGGCGGCAACAGCATCAATCTTTTGATCGTATCTCTTCTTGTAAAGCATACGGTTACCGTTCACATCTTCCAATGTGATACAGTTACCCATAGAATAGGTCATTAACTGCTCATCAAACAACAATGCTCGATCCTCAGAGAGCTTCTTCAATTCGCCCAGAGGGACAGTCTCGGTCTTCTTGCCCTGGATGACTTTCTCAATACCGAATGGACCATTTTCTTGAGCCCAGCGAGCAATGAAGTCCTTACAGTTGTAAGGGTCATAGCCAACAGCGCGAACATCGTAATTATTCTGGATAATAAACTCATCGAGATCCTCATAGATTTGCATCGGATCCAGAGTAGTTCCATCCAGCACAATAAGACTGCCTTCTTCCATAAACTCTTCATACTTCTGTCGCATTGCTGGATTTAGCTTCATGACTGTCCGACTAGAAATATAGTTTCTGGTCTTGATCCCGAACTGCATACCTTTAAGTGGGAAGAGAAAAGTAAATGCAAAGAAGTCATCACCTTGGGATGCATCAATTCCCATGGCACAGGGCATGCCATAATACAACCTCTTCGGATGGCAGATCGTCTCCTCATACGGGAAGTAGTATGTATAGCCCTCCATGGGAAGGCCGAATCTCTTAGCCAGAATATCATTTCTAGCGGAAGGTACTTTCTCGGCTCGCTCGACATCCTGCTGGTAAGCATCGTAGCTCACGCTAATGCCTATGTTGGGGTTTGCTTTGATCCACATGGCGGGGTCATTAACCTCATCCACGCTGTCAAGCTTATACCACCAAATCGAGACGTGCGGATTCTGATACTCACCTTTTAAGATTGCCTGCAACTCCATCTTAATGGAGTCACCCACGCCGTTACGCACTGTGCCTTCTGAAGAAGTAGCCACGATCTGATAATCCTTGACCTTAGAAGCACCCTGCTCAATAGCACCAATAGGATCTTCTCGAATATCGCCAGAAAGCCACTCGTCAACTGTCGCAACTTTGCATCTTAAACCCTGAAGTTTATCAATGCTCATAGGCCGAATCTCTATGAGAGAATTCGTCATGAAATTCATGATGCCCTTCTTGGTCGAAGCGAGTTGAACGCGATTAGCTTTAGACCCAGTAGTATTTTGAAGGGATCCCGCAGTCAGCATCTTAAAGACGGGCCCTCGTGCTCGCGCGATGGCAGTAGCGAGAGGAGTTGTCGTCTCTTCAGCCTGGCGCATTGTCGGAGCAGTCACGATCTGCTGCGTTGTAGAAGTATCCACATTCTGGGTATAAGACTGTACACAGGAGTCATACAATGACTTAGCAGCGCCACGACCCACAATGAGATATTGTTTGTGAATTAACCGACGTTTCAATTTCCTAGTGACATATCGTCCGCCTTTACCTTGAGGATCAGGGATATACATACTCCGAGTCTCAAAGTAAAACCACCCATAGAGTTGCTCACCCCACAGCTTGAACGAATCCATCATCTTAAAGTCTGAACCATCAGTAAGGACGAGTTCGCTCTCGCAATACGCTATCCAACCCTCTACAGGAGCCGGATCGTAATATACGCCCGGGTTCCGAATGAGCTCGTCGATTCGGTTCATCTCCATCGAAATCTCTCGATTGACAGGGATTTCTCCCGCGAGTACCTTCTCCCGGAATTCGCCGTAGTAGCGTGGTACTGCAGTATTAGATAGCCATTTGGACATAGTTAACTATTCCTTTTCTTAGCAGCCTCCATCAGTTTCATAATCGACTGATAATTAGCATAAGCTTTCTGAGCTCCGCCCATAATGTTTCCAATATTCTGTGAAAGATCGGCAACATCTTTAGATCCGGACTTCAGCTTATCAATAAACTTCTTACCTTTGTCGATAGTTTTCTGAACCTGTTGCTGCTGGTTTTGATTCTGCTGACCGGATTGCTTCGGCGGATCAATCATGCTCATATATGTCTGTTCCAGACGGAGTCGATTAATTGCCCGCACGAGTTCCTCGTCGGTCATCTCTTTAGCCTTCTGACTGGCTGTTTTAGCAGCCTCAGCCTTCTTGGCAGCTTCTTCTTTAGCCTGTTGATCTTTCTCGGCCTGCTTCTCAGCCTGAGCCTTGCGATGCTTAGACCAGATAGTTTCTGGTTTCTTAGCAAAGTTCTTCTGAGCAGAAGTGACCTTGGCTACAGAACGTGCTTTCGGAGCGGATTCATCTTTGTTCAGACGTCGTTTCTTAGGGTCATCCTGATATGGTTCTTTACCAGAGCCATAAGGATATCGACCCGATTTCCTGGGGATGCCATAGTGATAAAGTTCTTCAGCACCCACAGGGCCATATACAGCCATATAAGCCCTCCTTTCCTAGGAGTAAATATGCTAAAAAATTAAGCATCATGTAGTCGCCGAGCTCAGATCATCATAAGGTTTATCAACAGCAACCCCAATACGGAATTCAGCCTCAGCAGCCGCATCTTTTAAAGCTTGCATCTGCGCAGTCGAAGTAGGCGGATCAAATATCATCTTTACTTTCGCATAGACATAAGTTTTTACGAAATAGAGACGAGAATCATCTGCAGGAATGAGATCCGTCCAAAGCTGATCAGGTCCATCGACTACAACACTTCGAGCAGCGTTCAAACCAAGCTGATAGAGATTCGCCAACTGGGTGTTTATATGCATGATGATGTCAACATCGAAAGGAGTATAATCAGGGGCCGCCCCAATAGCCTTCTTAATAGAAAGCAGAATACTCGAGTCGATCTCAGCCTGGGTAAACACGCTCATTAGCGATCCCCTCCTTTTGGTTTCTTCCATGGGCAGGTGTCATAGGGCGTGCGTTGGAGTGTTGAGAATATAGCAGTACAAACTCCACCGTAGTGGATAAGGCGATGCGTACGATCAGAGACACAGATAACATTGTCCCGAGAAAATATCATTGGATCGCGAGCTTGGACTTGCTCTAGACTTATCGGGTTGATATGGTGAATGACAATATCATCGTCGGCCAACTCGTAACCTGATAGAGCAAGATCGCAACCTTCATCTCGTATGATGATATCTCTTCGAAACTTACGCCATTCATATGATGTGTAGAGAGCCTGATTCAAATATCGGGACCAACCAAATGTCTCATCACCAATGTTGGAATGAGTTTCAAGGTACTCAACTCGACTAATGTAATCAGGAATCTCTATCAGCTCAGTATATGTCTTCATCGTACTCCTCTTCCTCCATGTCGCCATTATACCGCCTCATAGCCTTGAGTGCTGCTTCGTACATTTCATCCTGGCGTGCCTGTGCACGAATATTGTCTTTCTTTGCAGATGCCAGTTCGACCTGCTCAGCAAGAAGTTTCTTTTCGAGACGTTCACGCGTAGATCCAAGCTTCAAATAATGTGTAATCAACTGAGAGGAAGCAGTTCCATCTCTCAATTGCTGCTCTGCAAGATCTTCAGCCAATGCAATCAGTTGGGATTCACGGGCTTCGATCGAGAGGGCTGGGCGAGTCTTGGTCTTTGCCTTATTATTAGCAGCTTTTGCCAATGGTTTCTACCTCCTCTCAGATAGATTTGAAGAGACATTGAATGTTTCTGATCAGATATATGCCCCGGGTTGAGAGAGTAAAGAAAGGAAAGTAGAATACTCAGGAGGCAGACAGTCTGGAGAAAGATCACGGACAGAAAGACGGACCGAAATATACAGGAGGTGAATCTGTATAAACCCGGGGCATGTGTCCGACCAAAAACATTCTGGGATTTTGACC
>ERZ1034855.317-NODE-317-length-22130-cov-11.141971_pt1 | contig 22130 bp, 16 predicted proteins | sample MGYA00520699_ERZ1034855 | MGnify/ENA primary metagenome ERZ1034855 (study PRJEB33766, sample SAMN09781730) | gut metagenome | biome: gut microbiome | host: Homo sapiens | place: Madagascar | study: EMG produced TPA metagenomics assembly of the PRJNA485056 data...
TATACCGTCTGCATATCCTCTTTTTTGCTTATCTACGATTTCTTATAACCTCGCTGACCTCTCAGCTTTTTTTTCAACCGCACCTCATCGGCCGGTGATTGACTGTATAGAATAATCCTTTTCCAAAGTCAACACCTTTTTTCATTTTTTTTTGCGTTTTTGCCATATTTTTAATAACACATTGTTTTTGCGTGAAATAAAATTTAAAATTTTTTATCCGATTTTTCCGGCAATTCTGTTCACAATCTGCAGGCATTTTCCGTTCCTGCTAATGCCATTTTATAAAAAATATCAAAAAATCAAAAAGTTAATACTTTTTTAATCTATTTTACGCAAGATTCGTAAAGATTCGTTTGGAGATTCGTAATGAAGTTTGATTTTTTTACATTTGGCGGCCGATTCTTTTGGGAAGACGTTTTTAACTATCAAAATTGGGTAATTCAGCGCAATATCCGCACTCAAAAATACAGATTATTGGATAATCACAATATCAGACGCGATTCCGGCAGCTTTGAAAACTGTAAAAATACACTTTTAAAATATATAGAGGCCTGTGAGATAGAATCGCCGTATACCGACTCAGTTATCCTGCTGCACAACTACGGACGCACAAAATTTTCATGGAATCGGGTTTGCGAACCGCTTAAAGAACTCAAAGCCAACATTATTGCCGTAAACTATCCGTTTTTCAGCAAGAATCTCAAGCATCAGGCCAATTTACTCGCTGTTTTTCTGCGGAATCTCAACAACAGCGGCAAGCTACATTTTATCACACACGGCGCCGGCTGTCTGGTTTTGCGTCAGTTTTTGGCTTTGACCGACAACTACCGAATCTATAACATCGCCAGCGTTACCGACATCAATCCCATAAATTCGGGCAGCGATTTAGCAGATTTGCTGTGCCGCTCGGAGCTTATGCGCAAGCTTCTCGGACCGATGCTGCCGGATATTACTCCGCAAAAAGCCTTGGATTTGCCTAAGCTTCCCAAAGAAATTCAGCACGGCATAATTTTTTATCCGCCGACCTATACGCAGATATTAAAAAAACTTTTGAAACGCTATGAGGGCTTTCCGTTTTTAACTCCGCCGAGTGAAAGTTCCTATGCCGAAAACATCTGCCGCCTGAACCGCAGCCGATTTTTTCCGCTGACCGATTCGGATCTCGGAGAAATCTGCGCCCAATTCATTACCGCCGGCAGTTTTCCGTTTACAAATTCAGCAGCAGACGAATCGGCTGCCGAAAAATAATGCGTTTGATTACGAATATTTAACGATATTGTCATACAAATATTACTAAAAGTATGTTATACTGTCCTATATTCGGGACACATAAATATTAAGGACTATAATGCTGACACGGTGCCGCCAAAATAAAAATGTTTTATCTTTTATGTTAAAAATCTGTTTAACATATTGTTTTTTAATGATTGTTACTGCTACTACGGTTTTTGCCCAAGATACCGAAATCAAAACTGACGCCTCTCAGACTCACACCGACGGCACAAAAGACTGCGAGCCACGGGACGGCGACTTCAAAAAAATGGCTGAAAAGGCCAACCAAGAACTCATAGATATGAAAACAAACTATGATGAGTACGAAAAACAGCTGGAAGCAATGCGCAAAAATGATGTAGTTTGTTTTGTTCCCAATGAATTAGACTTTAAAACCGGCGACAAATCAACCGCAGCAGGTAAAGCTGGACAAGCTTTAAAAGCACTTGTCAATTCAAGTGTAGACATGGCTAAAGTCGGATTTAAATATATCACAGCTGCCGGAAGCGCTGTGATAAACGGAGCAATTAACGGTATAAACAAGGCTACAGGTTCAGAAATTTCGGCTATTAGCGGAGGCAACCTGACATTTGATGCTAAAGATGAAAAAGGCGCTTCCATTGCCGCATCTAAATATTTGCCGGCTATCGCCAACAGCTTTGCCGCAGTTAACGGGCGCTTAAAAGACACACAGTTAGATATTGCAAGCTATAAAAAAGACTTAACCAAAGCAAAAACCCAATATTCCAATGACAAGAACAGCCTAAGGCAGGATTTAGCTTCCATTGCCGATAACAAAAAAAGGACAGAAATTAACGGACAGATAAAAGTATTAGATGAAAAGATTAACATTTTATCTGACTGCTTAAATACTTTTGAAAATCTGCTACAGCCTCGTAAGAAGATGGGAAAAGCACGCGAAAATGCCCACACCTATTTACAACTGATTTCCGGATTATCCGATCACGACTGCACCTGCAACGCCAAAACCGGAGATTTGCTGACCTGCACGGTTAAAGATGATACTTTTGAGGAAGACGATGTAAACGACGCCACCTGCAAGCAGCTGAATGAATATCAGTCCGACCTTTCGGTTTGCCCGACCTGCGGAATTTTTGAAACGATTCTGGTTGCCGACCAAGACTTGGCTAAAGGCGCATTTGAAAAACTATCCGGCGGTCTGATAAAAGTTTTGATAACCGCGTTTTTAATCTTTTTAGCCTATCAGGTTTTAATGCTGGTCGGCTCGCCTGCCAAGCAGGGAATCGGAAAATTTATGAACACCGTGCTGCTGCAGGGCTTTAAAGTGGCGGTTGCCGTGGTTTTGCTGGAGGTTCCGTCCTTTATCTATGAAAACGGACTGACTCCGATTATTGAAAGCGGTTTTGAATTTGGCTTAGCCCTGATTCCGACAGACGCCAAAAACGTTGTTGATTCGTACGCCGAAAATTATAATTCGTTTAACCAAGAAAACCAGCTGCTGACCGCCGACTTTTTGAAAAAGCTGATGGGCGCGGTAGAGGGCTTTAACGAAAAATCTTCAATCATTCCGGCAATCGGACGCTCGCTCTACTGCAACTCTTGGCAAAATAAAGTCTGGTACATTATCCCGCATTGGGAGATGATGTTTGAGGGCATACTGGTCTTTGCCTTTGGTTTAATGATTATGCTGGCCGTCGGATTTTATCTTTTGGATGTTGCGATTCACTTAGGCATTATCTGCTGCGTGCTGCCGTTTTTGATTGCCTGCTGGCCGTTTAAGCTGACTTCCGGCTATACCAGCGTCGGCTGGAAAATGCTGATGAACGTATTTTTCCGCTTTGTGATGATGGGCGTGCTGCTGGCAACGGTGGTAGAATTGCTGAAAGAAGCGCTGACCGCCGGTATAAATGAAAATGACTTAATGGAATGGCTGAACAGCAATGACACGGATTCGCTTTCTAAAGCCATGAATATTACCGGCTTGCAGATGCTGATTTTGGTTATTTGCTGCATGATATCCATGAAACTGGTCCGCAATCTGTCAGGAGTTACCGAGCGTTTTGCTCCTGGCGGCGTACCGACCGGCGACATGGGAGCCAAATTGGGCGGAACTGCTGCAAGCGCGGCTACTATCGCTGCCAAAGCCGGAATGGGCAAAGCCGGTGCGGTTGCCGGAAAAGCGGCAGGCGAAATCGCCGAAGCTTCCGGTGCCAAAGGCGCGGCGCAGGCTGCCAAAAACAAAATCAAAGGCGGCATGCAAAAAGCAGCCGGTGCAATGGGTATCGGCAGCAAAGCCAAAATGGCCGGCGGACGCAATGGCGGAGGTTCCGGCGGCAACGGAGGTTCCGGCGGCAACGGAAGCTCTGGCGGCAACGGAAGCTCTGGCGGAGATTCCGGCAACAACGGCGGTTCCAACAGCTCAGGCAGCTCAGGAGATTCCGGCAGCGGCGGTGCAGAATCAGCCTCATAATTTAGTAAAAAGGAAAAAATATGAAATCTGTTGTTATTACATTGCTGATGTTTTTCGTTGTATTCTCTTTAGTGAGTTTCAACGTGCTGGATATTGTTGACAACAGCATATTTTCATATTTAGTGCGGATTATTTTTGTTTTGGTTTTGCTCAGCGCTGTTGTGTTTGTCGGCGTTCCGCAAAATAAATATACAGCTCAGCTTCAAAAATTTATGCAGCGTTTTCAAAAAGTTAAAGCTCAGCCGCAGGCTAAAAAGCAAAAAACAGCTCAAAAAACCAAGACCACAGCCAAAAGAAGAGGTAAAAATGTCTAAGTTAAAAATATTTGCAATAATTTTCTTTTGCCTGTTTGCGGCTGTTCCAAACAGTTATGCGGCTAATACAGCCGAATGCAAGCCGCAGGAATTGGAAAAAATCAAAAAGAACGCCAATACCAAAGCTTTTTCGGTGCTGAAAAACTTTAAGAGCATTATCAACAACTACAACGCGGCGGCAACTCAATATGCCAATTCCTGCAATCAAAAACTGGATGAACGCACTCCGGTTATGCTGTCCGCCGCCACCCAGCAGTCGCTAATTAAGCTTTTGGATAACAACAGCTCTGCCGGAGTTTCGGCCGATGATATTGTCCGCGGCGATAACTATAAATATACCGGCGTCCTTTGGAATCAGGAGCACCCTAAAAGCGCTCAATGCAAAAAGCTGAAAAATAAGGCTGCCGCTCTTCTGAATAACTATACCGCCGTCCACAATCAGGCCGAAAACATTTTGGGCTTTATCCGCAGCGATGAAAACGTGCCGATTTCCTGCATGTGCGACAGCAACGGACGCAATGCTGAATGCGCCAGCTATGCTGCAAGCGATGACCTTAAAGAAGCCAAAGACCAAGTTAAAGGCTGCGAGCCGTTTTCAACCTATTTAAGCGAACTTACCGGCTGCCCGCTCTGTCCTATTTTCAGCACGGTTCTGACTGCTGACGCCACGATGGCTTCGGTCGGCTGGGAATCTTTGGCCGGCAATCTGCAAAAAATTATCTTAACCTTTTTCCTTGCCTACTTGGCTTTCGTGACGCTGAAAAACATCAGCTCTCCGTCCGGCGCCGGAACCGGAGGCTATCTGCGCAGCGTTATCGGCTTGGGCTTAAAAGTTGCCATTACCTACTATCTGCTTTCCAATGCCGCCAATATTTACGGATATTTTATTTCTCCGGTCATCATGGGCGGACTTGACATGGGACTGGCGCTGCTTTCCATCGGCAGCCCCGGCGTGCAGACCTGCATCCAAGACAAAGCCGCGATGTTTTCGGCAGCAGGAGGCGGAGAACTGGACGCCAAGCTTTTGGGAACAATTTATAAAACCGTGGACTGCTTCAGCCAATCGGCGGCCACCATGCCGGCCATCGGGCGCGCCCTGATGTGCTACGGCTGGGAAAGCGGCAACATTCTGCCGGACTTCAGCATGTGGTTTACGGGGCTGATTATCTACCTTTTCGGCTTGGGAATTTGGATGGTTATCGGCTTTTATCTGATAGACTGCACGGTGCAGCTGGGTATTTTGTGCGGTATTGTGCCGATTCTGATAGCCTGCTGGCCGTTTAAGGTTACGACTAAATACGCCTCCAAAGGCGTAACCATGCTGATGAACACTTTCTTCAACTTTGCGTTTGCCGGCATGATGCTGGTTATCGGCATGAAGATTATCGGCTATTCGGCAGGCGGAAAATCCGGCGATTTGTCAACATTCCGCAAGGCCTTGAATGAAAACAACTTAAAAAAGCTTGAAGAACTGGCAAGCTTGGACGGCGTGGAAACCCTTATTTTGATTGCCTGCTGCATTTTTGCCTTTAAGCTTATCGGTATCATCAACGGCACAGCCGAAAAATTCGCCAAAGGCAGCGGCAGCAATATCGGCGCCAAAATCGGCGGTGCTGCGGCTTCGGCGGCTACTATGGTTGCCAAAGGCGGTGCTCACATGGCCGGTTCAGTTGCCTCTGCAACCGGAAGCTATATTGCCAATGAAACGGCTGTGGGCAAAGCTGTCAGCAAGGGTGTCGGCAAAGTCGGCGGAGCTGTTAAGGGCGCTGCTTTGGGTGCGGCGGCCAAAGGCGGCGCACTTGTCGGGCTGAAAAAATTCCAGCCAAAGGCACAGCAAGGCATGCCGGCGCAGCAAAATAACAACGCTAAGCCGCAATCCGGAGGCGAGAACCAGCAAACCGGCGGCGGCACCCCGCCTCCTCCGCCCAACCGGCCATAAGGACTAAAAAAGGCAAATCTTAATTATATTGTAATATATTTTGATTAAAAATTGTGGTATACTACAAAAAAGCGAATAACACGAAAAAGGATGGACTAATGAAAATACTTAAACTGAATAATCTCTTAAGGGTATTGTTTATAGCCTTTTCCGTGCTGTTTTTATTAACCGCATGCTCATCTCAGGAGGGCGGAATTTCCACCGGTCCGGACGATGTGCGCAATTCTCAGGATTTGCAAAGCACCTGCTGGCAGGGACAGTTTTTGAAGCTTTTTTACAAAAATTTAGGCACTCAGACCCTGAATGTATATAACAAGCTGACTTCCGAAAATCTGATGAATATCGTGCTTTTAGGCTTTACCATTTGGATGGCTTATCAGATTCTGCGCCACGTCAGCTCCCCAACCCCTGAGGCTTTGGGCGAGTTTTGGACCAAGATTGTCCGCAAGGCCTTTTTATGCGCTTTCTGCGGGATTCTCGCCTCGTCTACCGAACAGATTTATTATGTGGTTAACAACTTTATTTTCCCGATTTATATCACCATTTTGGAGTTTACTTCCGAAATTATGGAACGTTTGGCCAAAGATCCGGACGCGCAGGTTAAAGCCATTAAGATAGATTCATCTTTCGGCGATGATACCGAGGGCTATATCTGCGAAGTGTACAAAGACAGCAACTGGGGCGCTTCCGGCTGCAAATTCACACCGAAAAACATGGATAATTTCACCGCCAAAACTTTTCCGCAGGAGCCGCTTAAAATGCTGAGCTGCATGGCCTGCTCCGTCAGCTCCCGTTTGGGAATCGGCTATGACATCGGCCTGCGCCTGATGAAAATCGTTTCGCTTACCAGCTTTATCTGCGGCGCGTTTTTGATTGTCTGCTTTACCATCGCCAAGCTCTGCTTTGTTTTATATCTGGTAGACAGTATTTTCCGCCTGAATATGATACTGATTATCCTGCCGTTTTTGATAATGGCCTACCCGTTTGAACAACTGCGCAAATGGAGTGCTACGGGGTTTAAGATAATTCTCCATTCCTCGGCGATTATGATGTGCTTGGGGCTGATTGTCTCGGTAACAATTCTTGCCATGCAAAAAATGCTGGTGCAGGATGATATAGGATTCGGTCTGAGAATGAATTATGAAAACTTCGGCACCACGGCGCTTTCTTTGATATTTATGGGCTTTATGATTGTAAAAGCGACCGGACTTGCCGTCAGCCTGGCCGGCAGCGCTACCGGCGGAGGCGGCGGCACCGGATTCCAAAAGAAAGTTCAGCAGCTGGTTGCCTATGCGGCTAAAGGCGCTTTCCACTTGGTTACGGCCGGAGGCGGCAAAGTGGCTACAGCCATTATTGACCATGTAGAAAAATTGCGCCAAGCCCGCGAAAAATATCAAAAAGCCAAAGCCAAGGCGGATAAGGCCATGCAGGCTATGAACAAGTTTGCCGGCAGAACTAAGGGAGGCAAATGATGAAAATATTGCACAAATTCAGACATCTGCTCTTTATCTTCACGCTGACGGGAATCTTCAGCCTCGCTGTTTTGCCGCCCTCGTTTGCGGCTGATAATACAGACGAACATAAAGCTGACAGCAGTAATGATGAGCTGCTAAGCTCCTGCGATCAGGCTTCTATGAAAGCAATGTACAGCGGAAACAGCGATGAAGAGCTTAAAAAGAAATGCTGGTATTGCAACGTTGTGATTATTATGACAAACGCCTATCTGCAGGCGGCGGAAGCTTCTATTCCGACCACGGTGGAGCTGGGGCATGTCATTTTGAAATGGGGCTTTTTGATTTGGCTGGCAATTTTTCTGTTAAAACAGCTGAGTTCTATGAGCGGCGTAACTCCCGGAAAAATGCTGCAGGAAATCTTAATGATGGGCTTTAAGTGCGCTTTTTGCTACTATGCGCTGGATATGGGGACTGATTTTGTCACAACCTATATTCTTAACCCGATTGTAATTACCGGCACGGATATCGGCGACGCACTTTTAACGAACATGCTGGAGAGAATGTCGGCAACCTCGCCGGCACAAAGTATTTGATAAGGCGGTCAACATGGAAAAACTAAAACGAACCATATTGCTAACACTTACCATTCTGGGGCTGTTCATAGGCAGCGCCAAAGCCATGGATGCGGAATTAGCCTATTTAACCGCCACGCTGTTCGGCGAGGCGGGCGGCGAAGGCATTATAGGCATCCAAACCGTAGCAAGCGTAATCGTCAACCGCCGCAACTACTATCAAGCCCACTCCAAAGGCGGCTCTATTAAGCTTTCGGATGTCTGCTTAGCCCGATGGCAATTTTCTTTTTGGAACAACAAACGCAACTGGACTGTCCAAAGTATTGAAAATTTGGCAAAAAGTCTAAAAGGAAGCAATGTAAAAGCATGGAACAACTGCTTGTCCGTTGCCAAACAAGCCATAGCCGGAACAATGAAAGATGTGGCAAACGGAGCAACATTTTATTACGCTACATGGATGGATAAAAAAGGGCAAACACCGTCATGGGGACGCACCTCCAACTATAAAATTGTCGGTCACCATAAGTTAATTTACGGTGTTGGTCTTTCTCCGCTTAAAACCTGGCACAGCGCCAATTCTATTGCCGGCGGCGGAGGCGGCTGGGACGGCGGCTTAACCGGAGGAGGAGGCGACGCTCCCGGCGGTTCTTCAGCTCCGGGCATAGCATACCATGGTTACGAAGGATACCCGCCGGAATGTAATTCCGCGACGGAGCCGCACAGCACCATAGTAAATAATGAAATCATGAAGCATCGTTTGTTTGCCGAAGATGTGCTGATAAACATGCAGAATATGATGCTTAAGATTTATAAATCGCTGAGCGTTCTGTTTGCCCGCGGCCATGCCCTGATGTGCTTTGCCACCAAGGTTTCTCCGCTATGCTTGGACGGAAACGGAACCAGTATCTTTGACACTATCAAATCTTTGGTATCCTGCGATGTTAAAATACCGCTGCTGAACTATTTCATTCCGGGGCTGCTGATTTATATTACCGGCTTCTTTATGTGTATGTCTATCGGCATGTATTTTGTGGATATTTCCTTTAAGCTGGGATTCGCAGTGCTGTTTTTGCCGCTGACGCTGGCCTTGTGGCCGTTTCCGCCGACACAGAGTAAATTCACGGAGAATGTTGCTTCCATCATCAGCAGCGCCATGCTGTTTGCCTTTGCCGCTGTCGGCACCGCCTATGCGGTTATCCTCATCAATGCCAGCCTAGGCTCTACCGATGACTTTTGGCGGATAATGGATATTGCTTCCAATTCAAAATTGGGCGACGGCATTTTAGGAGCTGCCGAAAAATGGTGGGAACTGTTCAACTCCGGCGATGACAAAAAAAACAGCATGGAAGAATTCAGCCAAGCCTACAGCATCAGCTCCACCAATATTTTGGTTATTCTGTTTGCGCTGGTTTTCGGCTTTAAGATTCTGGCATCCAGCATTAACAACTACCTGAACTACTTTTTCAACGACGGTATGCTAGGCAATGCAAGCAGCACTATGCACCACATGGGAACACAGGCTGTCGGCTTTGTGAAAAACCACACCGTAGACCCAGCCGCCCGCTATGCCCGCGATGTGGCGATGTTCCAAGGCGGCAAAGCCCTTGAGGGTGCCGGCAACCTGCTGGCCAAAGCCCGTCCGAACAGCAAATTCAGCAGTCCGACCCCGCCGCCTGCCGCCAATCCGGCTGCTTCCGGCATCCGTCCGTCTCCAATGAATAACAGCACCGGCGGCGGAGCTTCGCAAAATTCTGAAAATACCGGCGATGAGGATAACGATACCCCGATTGTGGAAGACACCTCCGTCAACGGCAGCGGTGCGGAGAACAACGTTCCGGAAACCACCAATAATGAAACCGGCAGCGGTCAAAACGGCGGCAACCAAAAAAGCGAAGGTGCGGGAAATAACAGCGGAGAAGCTCAAAATTCACAGCCGAACAGCGGAACACAGCCGCAAAACGCTCAGCAGCCGTCCACCATGCAAAAAATCAACTCATTTACCCGCCCTACCGGCCACAGCCTGACTGTCGGCAACGTCTTTAAAGCCATTAAACATCCGCGTCAGGCTTACCGCACTATCCAGCATCTGGCGCAGCAAGGCGTGCAGGATTGGCAAAACGCCGATTCACTTAAGGATAAAGGCAAACTGGTACTGAAAAGCAGCGGCCAAGTCGTAATGCGCAGCGTCCGCGGCAACGCCACAGAGGCAGCCAGCGCCGCCGTCGGCGTAACCAGCGGCTTCTTGCGGTCCATGGGGCAAAAAATGCAAAGCAAGCCGGCTCAATGGCAAAAAGAGCGCCAAAACCGCAAATCCGGCGGCAATATATTCTATGACGAGCAGCAGGAGCGCGAGCAGGAAGAGCAATATCAGCGCGAGCAGGAAGAAATCAACAACTCATACCATTCTTAGGAAAGCAATATGACAATGTACCAAACAGTTTCAAAATATTTCTTAGAAAAATTACTGATACTTTTTATAAGTATCGGCTGTTTGGCTATGTCCGCTTCTCCGGCTGCCGCCAACTGCAACGGTACAACCCCAAGCTGCAGCGCGGCGCTAGGCTATGAATCCGCCGGAGGCTGCCAGCCTAACAAAAGCGGCAAATCTCTGGTCGGCAGCGCTTCTGCCAAAGTAGGAGCCAGCTGCATAGCCAGCACCACCAGCGGCGGCTGTTTTAACTCCGTGCCGGTCAGCAGCGTAGGTTCATATAACCGCAGCGGCTACCGTTCGCCAAGCCGTAACCACTACGGCAGCGACCTTGGCACCGGCGGTAAAACTAACGTGTTAGCCTATGCGGCAGCAGACGGCACTGTTTCCGGCTGCCGTACTTCTTCCGGCGGCGGCAGAACTACTGTAATCGTCCATACAAAGCATTGCAGCGGCACCAACAAAAAACCTAACTACTCCACCGTTTACCGCCACCTTTTTAAGCAAACTAAATGCAGCGGCTCTGTCCGTAAAAATGAAACAATCGGCGTTGTCGGCGGTTCCAACTCTTCCAGCGCCGGCGGTGCAGCCTGCGATAATCCGGCTCAAGCTAAAAACTGCAAGCCTTACTATGCCATTCACCTGCACTTTGAGGTGGTGGACGGCGCTATGTCCGCTTCTTCAACCTATGTTGGCGGCAGCACCACCATGCAAGCTTCCTGCGGCGGCTTGCAGGCTCTTTGCGGCGGCTGCCCGGTCAGCACCAAATCCTGCGGCGGCAGAATGTCTCCGTATTCAAACGGACAAAGCGCCACCGGCAATGAAGCTAATGCCGGAGCCGGCAACGGCACCCCAAACGGTCCGCAGTATGATCAAGACGGCAACATCATCCCCGGCACCGACGGCAGCTACGAGCCGCAATGCGTACTTTCCGACTATCTGGACAGCACCACCTGCACCAGCTGCGACATTTTCAAAACCATTTTCAACGCCGCCAGCAACTTGGCCGCAACCGCCATTGCCAAACTCGCCGGACCAAGCAAAACCATTGTACTGACTGGTTTCTTGATTTGGCTTGCCATTTACATTTTGAAACAGATTTCTTCATTTCAGGGCGCGGCTCCGGGAGATTTGCTGAAAGGCATTATCTTGCAAGGCACCCGCGTTGCCATTGTGGTGTTCATTTTATCCGGCGCCCTCTATCAGATTATGGATTTAACCATAAATCCGGTAGTGCAGACCGGTCTGACCTTTGCCAACATGCTGAATCCGGATTCCAACTGCGACATCTCGCAGGACTATATGCAGGGGATTGTCGGCTACGATTCTAAATCCGGCCTGCAAAGCACCTCGCAAGGCGGCTTGCCGCGCAGCATGGGCGAATCTATTATCTGCACCATAAAAAATCTGGAAGACAGCGTCAGCGTTCTGGCCTCCCTCGGCAACTATTCTACCTGTATCTCTTTCCATGAAAAGTCCGTTTGGGATGGCGTTATACCGCACCTCGGCTATCTGCTTTCGGGCATTGGGCTGTGGCTTGCCGGCATGTTTTTGCTTTTTGCCTTTCCGTGGTGCCTGATAGACTGTATTTTGCAGCTCTGCATTGCCGCGGCGATGATTCCTTGTTCTATTGCCGCCTTTGCCTTTAAGTCTACGGCAAGCTATACCCGAATTACTTGGAACTTCTTTATGAATGCCATGTTTACGCTGGTGTTTATGGCGGTTCTGATCTTTATTTTGAACTCCATGTTCAAAGAATGGATTGGCTTAAGCAGCGATTCGCTCTCTGGTTTTGACCCCGCGCTTTTAATCACCGCCTACAGCGAAAACGGTTTGGCTTGGTGGGGTATCGGCGCCTTTAAGATTTTTGCTTTCGTCTTCTTGTTTGTTTGCTTTGTAAATGAAGTTCCGAGCATGGCCGGCAAATTTTCTGACAATCCGCCTTTCGGAAGCAAAGGTATCGGGCGAATGGTCGGCGGCACCGTCGCTCAGGCCGGAGCCAAACTCGGCATAGGCGCCGGACACATAGCCAAAAAAGGAGCTGACACCGTCGGCGAAGCAGCCAACTCTTTAGCCGGAAACTGGGTGCGCAGCAAAACCAATCAGGTTAAAGGCATGGCCATCTCCGCTTTGGGCGGGCGCAAAATCCGCAACGAAAACGGCGAAGTCGTGGGCTATCAGGCTCGCTTCAAAATCCCGGGCTTTACGCAGACCCGCACCGTTACCAAAGACGCTAACGGCGTGTGGACGCAAACCAAAGAAACGCACCAAACCACTAAGGCGGATAAAGAATTTAAGCCGATGAAAGACGCTGACGGCAATTCCACCTATGGCATAAAGACTTTTGACGCCGAAAGCGGCAAAGAGATTTATGAAGAAATGGATAAATCTATAGACCAAGCCACCGGCAACATTGTTTATAGCTCTAAAGACGGCAAAAGCAAGCTTGTTACCGACGCTAACGGCACTATTTTGAAATATAAACGCGCCGCCGACAGCGAAATGCAGCAGGAGCGCCATCCGGGCAGCGTGCAGAACACCAACGATTCGCTTATGCATAAACGGGTTATGGTAGACGCCGACGGCCATGTTATCGGCACCGATATCCAGTTTAAAAACGTAAGCGCTAAATATCTGGTAAACAAAGACGGCAGCACCAATATGCACGCCTTTAATCAGATTATGAACGGCGTCAGCGATAAAAACAAAGCCGATGCCATGGCAGCAATGGCTATCACGCATATGCAGGCCCGCGGTCAAAACATGGATAACCGTTTCAAAGACCGCAAAGTCACTATGGATAAAAACGGTGGCGTCCGCATAGAGCAAATCAACCGCGACGGCAGCAAACAAATTGTTTCGGCGCAGATGGTTAACGGACAGATGGTTATTCAAAACCAAATTACCGACAGCAAAGGCAATATAACCATTCAAAAGAGCAACGGCATCCAAAGCAAAACCACATCTTTTACCAAGCAAAAAGACGGAACATTCCTTAAATCCGTAAAATACGGCTTTACCGATGAGGCTCACAGCCGCAGCCGCCTCTCCTCGCCGCTGGACGCTAACGGCGCTTGGGGCTACGGCATAGACCCGCAAAAGGCTATGGCCGGCTTTAATGCTCAAGAGTTCCAAGAACATTTAAACCAGCTGCAAAACGGTCAAAAAGATAAAGACAAACTAACTGAAGTGGAAATGCTTATGCAGCTTAACACCGCTCCGGTAAAGAGAGTGGCCGACGAACAGCGCGGACAGACCCTGCTTGAAAGCATACTGCAGCCAAACACCGCTCCGGCTTCTCTTGACGACTTGTCCGATTTGAACGCCGCCGTAAGAGCGGAGCGCCTAAACGGAATTTCTGATACGCCGGAACAGCTTGCCGCGCAGGAACTGATAAAAAAAGAAATTCAAAATATTGCCAAAGACCCGTCTCAGCTTCAAAAAATGAACGGTAAAGAGCTGAAAGAAGTTGTCGTTATTATAGACACCAACATCTTAAATGAAGACGGCTCGCGCAATACTCAGCTTGACAATCTGCTTGAAAATGCTATGTCTTTAATGACACCGCAGCAAAAAGCCGAACTCATGCTGGCAGAAAACCTGTCTCCTCAGCTTTCGGCAAAATTGATTTCTTGATAAACAGAGAGTGTGAAAATGGCTAGTATGTTTGATGATATTTACGGCGAAAATGAAATACCTAACGGCTTTGTAGATGAAAACGGGCTGGTTCATAACCTGCAGTATATGGAAAACGGCGACACTTTTGACACCGTCAAGCAAAGCGACGGCTCATACTTGACTAAAATCTACGGTCCGGATAACATTCTGAAAGGCAAAATGCTGACCGATAAGCATAACAACCAAAAAAAGATTGTGTATCAAAAAAACGGCATAGAAGAAACCATGAAAAACAGCGACGGTTCGTATGTTTTGCGCAATTACGACAGCCGCAAAACTTTGGTTTATGAACTCTCGCGCAACAAAGACAAGCGTTTTCACATGCGCCTGATAGATAACGGCAAACTCGTCAACGCTCAGCCTAAGCACCTGTTTAAGCTGGAAAGCCAAGCGCAGGAATGTCTGCGCAATCATCAGCCGCTGCCCATGGATAAGACCATTATACTGAATTTGGTAAACACTCAGCTGGCCGAATATTCTAAAGACCTGAAAGTTACCGAAAAACTTGACCAGCAGAATGTTATGGCTTTAACGCTGCTGACCGACGTCCGCTACCGCAGCCGCGAGGGCAAAATAAATCAGCCTATTTTAGATATTCTTAACAAAACCCTGCTGCTGATAAATGACGAAACCAAAGCCGAACTGCTCAAACGCGGAAATTTGTCGGAGGGGCTGACTGAAGCCTTGGAAAACGGCTGGTCGTTTATACCTATTGCCGGAACCTCTAAACGCCCTAAGCAAAAAGGCTCGGCGCATCCGTTCCACTCTGACCGCACCACCAAAGAAGATGAGGATTTGCTCAGCCGCTGCTATCAATTCCGCGGCGCCGCCAATTTTAAGGAGCTTGACCGCGCTCTGGAAATTTTGCAGATTCTGAAAGAAGACGGCGTTGACACGGCCGAGGTGGATATTTTGGACGCTATTCTGCAAAAGCAGAAAAATCACTAGATTTTTTTGCAGATTTCGGCAAATACCGCTAAATTTTATTTTGCCGCCTTTCACTTTTGTATAGGCGGTTTTATTGGTTTTCCGCCGTCTTATCCGGATTTTCAACTGAATATTTCCAAAAGTTGATGTACACAACTTTGTTTTTTGTCTTGCTTTTTTTATTCTTTTTTCTATTATGTCATACAGCTATTATTTATGGAGAAAGATGATATGGAAGAAATTATTTTCCCAAATCAAATCAGAATGCACAGAAGACTGCGCGGTATGTCTATGCAGGAACTGGCTGACCACTTGGGCGTCAGCTTGTCGGCTATTTCTAAAATTGAAAAAGGTTACCGCCGCTTAAATCAAGAGCAGCTGATTCAGGTTGCCGAGCTTATTGACTGCTCTCTGCAGGATTTGTATGTAAACGAGCAAAACTCTCAGCAAGACGTGGTTCAGGCGTGGAAACGCGAACAGGAAAGACGCTGCAAAATCAACCAGAACGCCGGATTGAAAACTTTGGGAGCCGGTCTGCGCCATATTCGTACAGACAAAGGCCTGACCCTGATAGAAGTTGCCGAAAGCGCCGATATGACTTTGTCGGTTTACCACCGTATAGAAATGGGTCAGCGCGAAGTTTCGGACAAAGAATATAACAACATCGCCAAAGCCTTTTCTATGACTGTAGACAAGCTGAAAGCCGAAATTAAAAAGCTTGATTCCGACGGCGTGCTTGAAGATATTATAGAACATAACGAAACCCGCTATAAACTTTTGAACAATTCCCGCTACTCCGGAGTTGCCATGGCCGCTGCCGAAGAAGATGAAGTGACTATGCTGCCGGTTTACGGCACCAGCAATGCCGAGGGCGATATTGTTATTGACCGCAGCAATCCGGTAAAAGAAGTAATCTGCCCTATTCAGCTGCAAAACAAACCCGAGGCCTATGCGGTTAATCTTTGCACCCGCCGCTTGGGTTCGCTGCTGCCGAGCCGCGCTATTTTGTTTGTAGACAAGACTGAAGTTGTCAGCGCCGGCGACATTGCTTTATATTACATCAGCGAAACCGAAACCAAGCTTATCAGCGTCCGTGAGGATGAAAACGGACAGCTTTACGGCTTGCGCTGGAATCCTGATGAAAGAACAAATTTCAGCAACAGCGATTTAACAAAAATTCACAAAGTTGTGGCTATAAACCTGTAATTTTTATCGCTTAGCGCTTATATTTTAATAAGAAATTTACTCTCTCCTGTTTATAATGGGGAGAGTAAATTGTTTTTAGGGTATGAGGCACCAAGGTGGCAGATAGTTTTTTAGTTGATGAAACAGAAATTTCCAACGAGCAGCAAGAAGAAGATCCGATTCTTGTTGCGCAGCGCTATTTAAACATCTTTCACCAAATCCATATTTTCAACGCTGCCAAAAAAGAAGAATTTGATAAATCTTTATTGGCAATGGATGAAAAAACCAAAGAGCTACTGGCAACCATTCCGGGCGGCCGCGTTCTGTTGGAACATGTTAAAGAAATTGAAGAAAAACAAGGTATTAACTCCGGTGAAACCACAGAGCTGATTGCCCAAAACATAGAAGAAGAAAAAAAATCTATAGACAGCCTCAAGCAGAGCAGCGGCAGCGGCGGCGGAGAACTTACACTTAGTTCTGACTTTGCCGAAAGCTTGGCCAATTCTTTGGCTGCAGCCTTAAAAAACAACAACGTAGCTTCAACGCCCTCCGGCGGTAATATGGAAGATTTGGCGCAGCTCCTAAACAAATCATTCAATGCTTATGCCGCCAGCATGCAAACTCTGACCCGCAGTCTGGTAAGCCATAACGGCAATACGGCAATGCAGCAGACTGTGGCGCAGCCGCAGCAGCCTATGTCTGCCGCCGCCAATATTCCGCCTCAGGCTATGGCCGCCCAGCAAAATAATTCTTCTACGACGGTTAATAACATAAATATGGATACTTCATATTTTAATAATATAAATCAAACGCTTATGCAAAGCGACGCCCGCCGTCACCAAGATATGATGCAGATTATTGAAGCCTTAAACAAAAATATTCAGCCGACAAACTCCGGCAGCGGAATTGCAACAGCCGCAGTTTCGGAAATGCAGACTTTGGCTATTGCCAACTCGGTTACGGAAGCACTCCGCCAAAACAGCTCTCAGCAGCTGGAAGCCATAAAAGCTTTTGGAGAAATGTTGGTACAGGCTTTCACGCAGTCGCAGCAGGAATTGGCTCAGACTCTGGCACAGTCGGCTCCTCGCCACACCGTAAAAGTGGTAGTTTCACAGGATGTGGATGTAGAAGACCAAACCGGCGGAACGGCAGCCGTAACCGCTAAACCGGCAATTTCGCAGCCCAAGAAAAATGAACCGGCACCAAAAAAAGAACCGGAACAAAAAAATGATAAATCTAATTTTATCAAAAACTTCAGCGATAAAATCAGCGAAACCACCAACAAAATAACTCAAAACATCAGCAGCGAAGCTAAAAATACATCAGATTCTTTGCTGAACCGCATCAATAAAAGCCTGAACAAAATAAATGATTTGAAAAATCAGGGGCAGAATAAAAATAACAATCAGCAGCCGGCTAAAAAGGCAGATGACAAAGCTGTAAAGAATGAAAATCAGCAGCCTAAAAAAGATAATCAGCCTAAAAACCAGCCGCAAAATCAGAACAAAAACAACACCACAGCTCCGGCAGCATCGGTGCAGCCGCAAAATAAAGAGCAGCCTAAACCGGCTCAAAATAAACCTCAGCCGCCTAAAGAACCGGCCGCACCGGAAGTTAAAAACATTCAGCCTAAGCAGCCGGAACAGCCTAAGCCGGCAGCCGGTCAAACTCAGCCTAAGCCGCAGCCGCAAGTAAAACCGCAGCCGCCAAAAGAGGAACTGAGCCTTGCGGATATTCTGGCCGAAATTCCAACCGAAAGCTCTTCGGCTAAATCATCTGCTCCGGACATTTTTTCCGATAACTCGTTCGGCACACCGGATAAATCCTCCGCTCCGGACATTTTTTCCGACAACTCATTCGGCACACCGGCTAAATCCTCCGCTCCGGATATATTTTCCGACAACTCGTTCGGCGAACCGGTTAAACCCGCCGCCAAACCGGTAACGCTGGAACCTAAAAATAAAACTGATGCACCGGCACCAGCCGCTCCGCAGCCTCAGCCAACTCCGGCCGAACCGCTGAAAGAATATAAAAAGTCTCAGCTGCATTCTTATGAAGACGCATTGCTGAAAATTAAAAACGCCCTGAGCTCGGATGATGATATTTCACTTAATAATATGGATGTCAAGCCGATTTCTTTGGGTCACGATGATGATTTCCCCAAACCGGCTCCGCATCCTGCTGCGCCTAAACCGGCGGCTCAGCCGGCGCTGCAGCCGCAAAAAAATAAGGACGAAGAATTATGGAGTTTTGATGACGATGACACAGCGTCAGCCGATTCTTCTGATGACGGCGACTGGGAATACGTTGACGAGAACGGCAATCCAGTTTCCGGCGATGACGGCGGCTGGGAATATGTTGATGAAAACGGCAATCCGGTTTCGGGCAATGACGGCGATTGGGAATACGTTGACGAAAACGGAAATCCGGTTTCGGGCGATGACGGCGACTGGGAATACGTTGACGAGAACGGCAATCCGGTTTCTGGAGACGACGGCGACTGGGAATATGTTGATGAAAACGGCAATCCGATAGAAAATAAGTAATAAAAAAGGTATTTACAAACCGGCAGAGCATTAGTAAAATATGAAAAAATTTGAGGGGATATAAAAAATGGCAGAAGAAAATCTCGCACCGATTACCAAAGAATCGCTCTGGTATGTAGACAACTACATTGTTTTGATAGACTACTACGACCGCACAATTTCCCGAATTGCCGCCCGCTGCATCCGCAGCGGAAACATCGCTCTGGAAGAGTATAAATTCTATCCGTATGTGCTTGATGTTTTGGAGGAAATCTGCGAAACCGGCAACTATATCTTAGAGCATAAAGAACTTTATCCCTATATAGAAAAGAAAATTGCCGGCGGCGTTGAAGCTCTGCGCAAAAATCTGGCCATTTATCAAGAAGAGCTGACTAACAATCAATCGCCGGAAATGCTGCGCTCCGACCCTAACGAGCTGCAGAAAATGAATGAAGTCATGAGCAACTTTGACAAATCCGTAGACCCGACCTCCGGCGCCGGTATGAATATTGATGAGCTGATGAACAAGCTTATGGCCGAAAATAATATAAATCCAAACTCTGACGGCAGCTCCGATGACAATAATCAGCAGCAATAGAAAGGCACGCTAAATGAAAAAACAGTTTAACTCATTTATTTTAGTTTTAGGACTGACAACCGTATTGTCAGGTCTTTCGGCCTGCATTGCCCGCGATGATGTCAATTTAGAAGATGATAGCGCCGCTGCTGCCGCTCAGGCTCCGGCAGTTCCGGCTGCTCCGGTCAAACCGGCAGAACAGCCGACTTCCGATATCAAAAATATGAAATTTGACACTCCGGATGTGGTGTTTAAAGACCCTGAGGACCCGGCAATTATCCGAACTCCGGAGGGGGCCAACGCGCTGGACTTGGAAACTCCGCTGCGCTGCAACGTCAACTGGAAGACTCAGCAGATGGTGCTGACCCTGCCTTATATCAACTCCGCTTTTAAGCTGGAACGCAACGGCCGCAACGACCCGCTGCCGCGTTTTGAAGTTACCGGCTATACTTTTGATATGATGCCGGCAGAACAGGCTTTGGTAAAACTGACCAAAGAAGCCGGAATCCGCATTTCTTCGGCCGACGGTCCGTACACCAGCATTTCGGCAGAGGATTTGAAAGGTGAATTTTCGGAAGTTATCAAAATGATAGCCGATTCGGCGGATATTTATTACACCTACAACGCCAAAGACAAAATTTTAACCTTGAGCCGCCGTGTCAACATGACCTTGTATACTCCGCCGTCACGCCCGATTATTCTGGGTTTGCTGGATGTTATCCGCGGCGCCGGAATAACCAATATCGTAACAAACTGGGCAGATTATTCCATCACTTTTGACGCGGATATTGAAACCCGCAACAAAATTCAAGAGCTGATAAAATCTTTTGAAAACAGCCCTACCCTTATTGCCTATGATGTCAGCGTCTTCCGCTTATATCCGTATATGCAGCAGGATATTGAATGGAAAGACCTGCTGAACGCCTTTGACTTCGGCACTATTACCACAGCGCAAACCGGCGTTATCGGGCGCGTTTTAACCACGACAAACGATATTTCTATAGAAAAATTACAGCAGTTTTTGGGCAACCAAGCGCAGATAGAAACCGTTTCCGAGGGTAAGTTTATTGTGCCTAACCTCTGGCTGTCGCGTTTTGACATCGGCAAATGCAGCCGTCCGGAAAGCAACGCTTACGGCATGTCGGTTTTAGCAAAAGCTTCGGTAGAAAAGAAAAATGAAATTTTCTCAGATATTACTCTGGAAGAAACCGACGGACAAGTGACCCAATTCAAAATCCGCAGCAAGCTGGGCGAAAACTTTTTAATTATCGGTTTGCCTAACGAGCTGTTCGGCATTCAAAGCCCTAAATCGGAAACTATTGTCTTTATGGTACCGCGTCTAATCCGTACCCTCAGAACCAACGAAACTCTTAAAAACAGAATTTAACGGAGAAAAAAATGGAAGAAAATCAGTTTAGCAATGCGCCGCGCAAAATAAGAAAAATCAAACGTCCGCGTCTGCCTGAAAATCAGCCGGCAACCTATGGCGTTCCCGAAAAAATTTCTGTACCGCAGGCAAATTTGCAAAGCGAAACCACCGAAAACTATTTTGATAACAACGGCGATGCCGAAAATATTAAATTTATTTCGGATGATGATTTTTTGCCGCAGCATACTGAAAACCTTGCCTTTTTCCTAAAAAACAAGACTATTGTGCTGATGCTGATTTTAGCCATGGTTTTCGGCATGGTTGTCGGCGCTACCATGTTTTCTACGCAAGAGACCACTCAAAAAGGGCTTGAGGGCGTGGTTGTAAACTCGGATGTTCCGGTCGGGCGCAGCCGCTGCGGGCTGGCTGAACCGCATCAGGGATGTGTTTTATACATTATGAATCCGCGCAATCAAGAAGTTACCGGCAAAGACTTTTTTGCCACGGCCGCCCAATGGACTCGCCGCGAACGCTATTTAATAGAAACCGGCAATATGCACTACAGCAGCAAGCGCATCCGCCCGGGATTTATCGCGCAAATCAACATTCCGCCGCTTTCTAACCAATAAAATTCAAGCCTCCGCAACGGAGGCTTTTTTGTTGCGGCAAAAATATTAGTAAGGATTCAAAATAAGCTCAAAAGTTGCTGAACCGCTTTCTTCAAAGGTTTGGTTACATTTGGCGGTTATCTCGCTGATGGTGGCGGTTCGCAAAGTTTTGCCGGTGTAAAGCAGGTTTCCGTTGCTATGTGAAGATGTACTAAGCCAAGAAGCAATTAAAATAACGTCATTGGCGGCCTGCTGGCTGGCAAGAGCTAAATTACGGCAAAATTCCTGTACTTCCGGAGCAAATTTGGCACCATTTTGCGTAAAATAAAACCATACGGAACAGCAGGTTTCTCCTCCCGGAGTTCCATCGGAGTTAGTCCAGGGCTGAAAACCGTAATACATATGTAAACGAATTCCGCTTTTATCATAAAGATAGCCGTCTTCGTAAGTAATACCCTCCGGAATGTCTCCCATGGCAGCAAGCGTCGGGGTGATGTCTTCCCATTTTGTGGTTTTGGCGTTTAGGTTGGACTTCATTTTTATAGCGGCTGTAATAATTTCTGTCAGCATCTGCCTCTGTATATTTGACCGCCACATACTCATAGCCTTGGAATAACCGGCAATCCCGGCAACAGATAATACGCCGATAATCGCCAGCACGCCAAGCATTTCTATCATACTCCGCCCAGATTGGGAACAAGCACTAAACCTGCGTTCCCGGCACCAGTCATTCTCGGATTTATTCCGAGAATCTTCTATCAACCAGCACTTATGTAATAATAAGGCTAATTTATTGACTAGGTTAGAGACTCGTTGCAACAGGATTCTAG
>ERZ1034855.319-NODE-319-length-22105-cov-108.097642_pt1 | contig 22105 bp, 53 predicted proteins | sample MGYA00520699_ERZ1034855 | MGnify/ENA primary metagenome ERZ1034855 (study PRJEB33766, sample SAMN09781730) | gut metagenome | biome: gut microbiome | host: Homo sapiens | place: Madagascar | study: EMG produced TPA metagenomics assembly of the PRJNA485056 data...
ACCTGTTCGACAGCAACATCAAGGATGCCATCAAGCAGGTGAAGATCCCGTACCGTAAGAACGGCGGTTATGGTGGCACCGACCAGAGCGGTGAAAATGGGTTATCTGTAAAAGCTTTTCTACTATCCGGATATGAGGTCGGCTTTACGACCAGCGACAGCAGCTACTTCCCGGTAGATGGCGCGAAGCTGGACTACTTCACCGCAAGTTCTGGAGGCAACGTCAAGCGCATCGCAAACTTCAATGGCTCGCCCTACGGCTGGTGGCTCCGCTCCCCATATGGTGGTAACGCACTCAGTGTGTGGTACATTGACACCTCCGGACGTAACAATCGACTCTCCTCCTACACTTCATACGGTGTCCGCCCCGCAATCATTCTCCCCAGTGACATGATAGTCACTGATGACATGCTAGTCACCGATGACATGCTCGCAGCATAAGGAGGCACTGAATGTACATCACACACGACAATCAAACATACGCGAACATCCGGGTATACAGCACATCTGGCTCGGTCCGGTTTACGGGCGAGAGCCTTTCCGGGCTGACAGAGCTGACCGGTCCCGTCGGGGTTTTCGCGGACAACGGCTTCCAGATGCAGACCTATACGCCGGGAGACTTTCTGCGGCAGGAGATTCAGGACGGGAATTGGCTGCTGACGAACGTGCCGCTGCCGACCCCGCAGCCAGTCGTTGCAACGCCTGTTGCCTACGATCTGAACACGTCCACGGCGTTTGCGGTGAAGCTGCTCATGAGCGAGAAAAAGCCCGAGACGGCAGACGAGATTATTAAATGCTCGGCGCTCTGGGACGAGTGGGAGCCCGGAAAGCACACGGTCGATGAGATCTTCACCGTAGACGGCGACCCGTGGAAAGTCTACCAGAGCTACGACAACGCCGTCCATCCGGACATCGCGCCCGGAAATCAGGCATGGTACACGTTCAATAAGCCGCTCCACGGCACGACAAGGGAAACTGCGCGGGAGTTTATCCAGCCGCAGGCGGGTACGGTCGACATTTACCACGTCGGCGAGTGGTGCATCTTCGAGGGCAAGGCGTGCAAGGCAAAGAGAGATACCAATTTCAGCCCGAAGGATTATCCGGCGGACTGGGAAGTTGAGGAATAACGGACTGCCAATGGCAGGGAAGGAGCATGCATGAATGAAGTAGAAATGGAACACAGAATCACTGCCGTTGAAAAGCTTGCGAAGGGAAATGAACGGCGCATCGGAGATTTGGAATCCGACAACAAAGCTTTGCTGGACTTATCAACGTCCGTTGCGGTCATGGCAGAGCAGATGAAGACCATGAGCAGCAAGGTTGACAGCATGGACGCTGCCGTCAAACGCCTCCAGAGCGTCCCAGCGAGTCGCTGGGAGGGCTTGATCAAAGCCGTGGTCACGGCGCTGGTCGCAGGCTTAGTCGGCTACGCGCTGGCTCTGGCGGGGCTTGGAGGCTGATATGCGAGTAAAGGGCAAGTGGAGCAAAGGCGAGATGGCGCGCACCATCGTCATCTATCTGCTCAGACTCCTGACGATGGTGCTGATCTGGGCGTGCGCGCTGAAAACCATCGCTGTCCTTATCGCAGTCGGAAGTAACCCGGAGCTGGGTACGTCAGTCGACCTGTCTGATGTACTCGGCTACGCCGGAGGCGCGTCAGTCTCAGAACTGGGCTTGCTGGCTTTCAAGAGAGTATTCGCAAAAAAGAATGAACCGGTAGAATGAAAGGGGTACATATGGATAATATCAAGAAACGGCTCGGAAACCTTCTGAGCGTAAAATCTCTGGTCACGCTCTCGCTGACCATCGTCTTTGCCGTCCTCGCCCTGCGGGGAGATATCACCGGCAAGGACTTCCTGACGATCTTCCTGACAGTAATTACCTTCTATTTCGGCACGCAGTCGCAGAAGGCACAGGACGCGATTGACAATGCGGGCACGCCGCAGGAGGGCGAACAGAAATGATGAAAGCATCCGAGCTTGTGCGCAGGCACATTGACGTTGCGAAGAACTACAAGACCGTCTACATGTGGGGCTGCTTCGGCGCGCCGGTCGGGGAAAACATCATTGACGAGAAGTCGCACCAGTACCCGGACTGGTACACCGGCGGCAGAACTGCGTATTTCCGCAGCCTCATTGGCAAGGGTTACTTTGGCTTTGACTGCGTGAACCTGACAAAGGGCATCCTCTGGGGCTGGAACGGCAACAAAAACGCCTACTACGGCGGCGCAAGGTATGCCTCGAACAGCGTGCCGGATGTCTCCGCCGACGGCATGATTGCAAAGTGCAAGGACGTGTCCGCCACCGGCTGGGGCAAGCTGATTCCCGGCGAAGGTCTCTGGATGCCCGGTCACTGGGGCATGTACATCGGGGACGGTCTGGCGGTCGAATGCACCCCGATCTGGGACAACGGCGTGCAGATTACCGCCGTCCAGAACATCGGCACGAAGGCAGGCTACCACGCCCGCAATTGGCAGAAGCACGGAAAGCTCCCGTGGGTGGAATATGACACTGTGAAGGTCGATGAAGCCGTTGAGGAGGCAAAGAAGACCATCCGGCAGAAAGCCGGATTGACCGACGGCACGATTGATTATCTCGCCGCCTATAAGTACGGTGACGACCTCTTGAAAAAGCTTGCGAAGGCGATGAAGTAAGGGGGCGGGGCTATGGCTCCACAAGCCAGATGCAAATTACCGCCGGAGCTCGGTGGTCTCTTGCGAAAGGATATGGAATCCGTTATCTATCAGGCAAATCTCGGGCGGGAAGATGAAAAGATTGCGCAGCTCTACTTTGTGGATAAGCTTCCACAAGTGGACGTTGCGACGGAACTGTATCTTGGCAGGGCGACGGTGCAAAGACGCCTCCCTGGGATTATGCAGCGCATGAGAGACACGTCGAGCAAACTGTATAGCTAAGTGATGCACAACTGAGGCACACGAAAATACGAAAAAGCCCATACTGGACACAAAGGAGTGTTCGGTATGGGCTTTTCTTATTTCAATCCAAACCCGGAAGGCAAACAAGTCGGAGACTGTACCGTCCGGGCAATCTCAAAGGCGACGGGCAAGAGCTGGGATGAAACATATGTCGGGCTTTGCCTACAGGGGCTGAAAATGGGCGACATGCCGTCGGCAAACAGTGTCTGGGGCGCGTACCTCCGGCAGCATGGATTTACCCGGAACGTTGTGCCGAACACATGCCCGGACTGCTATACGGTCGAGGAATTCGCAAGAGACCATCCACACGGTATGTATGTACTCGCTCTATCAAACCACGTCGTGTGCGTAGAGGACGGAAAGTATTTCGATAGCTGGGATTCCGGGAACGAAATCCCACTGTTCTACTGGGAAAAGGAGGATAAATGATGTTCGGACAACAGCCTTATGTGTATCAGCAGCCGATTTACAATCAACCGCCCATGATGCAGGAACCAATGATGCGTCCACAGTATCAGCCTGCGCCGTCGATGCAGTATCCGACTCCGCAACCTCAGTCACAGCAACCGAGCGGGGGACAGTCTATCATCTGGGTTCCGAACGAACAGGCGGCAAACGAATTTATCGTCGCCCCGAATAACGCCGTCACGCTCTGGGACATGAACGCGCCGGTTGTGTACGTCAAGAAAGCCGACGCAAGCGGTAAACCAGCAATGACAACGTACGATCTCGTGGAGCGCTCTACAGCCCCCGTGAGCCCCACAGCGCCACAAACAGTTCCTACGGTGGAATACGTGACCCGCAAGGACTTTGACGAGCTGGCGGCAAAGGTGGCAGCTCTGAGCGTCAAGCCCGTTAGAAAGGTGAAGGAGGCAGACAATGAATCCACTGTTTAATGCACTCGGCGGCGGGCAAATGCCCGGAATGATGGGACAGTTTCAAAATATGATGCGGCAGTTTCAGCAGTTCAAGCAGAGCTTTCAGGGAGACCCGAGGGCGGAGGTTGAGAAGCTGGTACAGTCTGGGAAAATCTCGCAGCAGCAGTTGAACCAGCTACAGCAGATGGCTGGACAGTTTCAGCAGTTGATGCAGTAGTTCGGAAATTCCGAACAGCTGAACGGTCAAAATCGTGGCCACGATTGAGATAAATTTCAAAATCTACGAAAGGAGAAAACTATGAGTTTGAATGGCGATGGTATTCCTATGAACATGCCTGTAGTTCCGGCTGGCACGAACAGCGGTAATGGCTTGGGAGGCTTTGGCGGCGATAACGGCTGGTGGATTATTCTGTTCTTCATTGTTCTGATGGGGTGGAATCGGAACGGTTGGGGCGGCAATAATGGCAGCGGCGCTGCGGACAACTATGTTCTTGCAAGTGACTTTGCTACGCTTCAGAGGCAGATTGACAGCGCGGCGTCCACACTCGAGCGTAAGGGCGAAATTACCCAGCAGGGGATTTGCGACGGATTTTACGCAATGAACACTACGTTGCTGAACGGTTTCGCCGGTGTCAATCAGAACATGAACACTGGCTTCCAGTCCGCCGAGCTTTCCCGTTGCAATCAGCAGGCGGCGCTCATGCAGCAGCTTAACGCGATGCAGATGCAGGCGGCGAACTGCTGCTGCGAGAACCGCGCGGCGATCGCGCAGGTGCGCTATGATATGGCATCGCAGGCTTGTGACACTCGCAACACCGTGCAGAACACGACGCGGGACATCATTGATGCAATGAACTGCGGCTTCCGTAGCATCGACCAGCGTCTGACCGCGCAGGAGCTTGCAGCGAAGGACAGCAAGATTGCCGAGCAGAACCAGCAGCTCTTTGCGGCGCAGCTGGCGGCTTCTCAGGCGGCGCAGAACGACACGCTCAAGTCCTACGTAAGTGGGCAGCTGGCATATTACAATCCGCGCCCGGTTCCTGCATTTGAGGTTCCAGCCCCGTACCAGTATTCCGGATGTAATAACGGCTACAACTACGGTTGCAGAAACTGCGCGTAACAACTCCACATCGTAGAGCTTTTTGTGATGTTTTGTTGGCATCAACAAAATGTTCGGCTTACCGCCGATACTCAAGAAACGCGGCGGGGCAATCGTCCCGCCGCTATTTTTAACCGTGTCGAATTCGACGCATTTAGAAAGGAATGATTTTATGGCTGAATTTACATCATCCGGGATTCAAACTGTTGCCGCCGGGCAGAACGTCCCTCTAATTTCTACGTCGGCTTGTGGCAAACCGTGTATTGTCCACCGTGACGGAAGCGGGCTTGTTACACTTCGTGGGCTTACGCAGCAGTGTAAGGCGAAGTTCCGCGTCTCCTTTGGCGCGAATATCGGCGTTCCTACAGGCGGAACAGTCGGAGCTATCACCGCTGCGCTCGCCATCAACGGAGAAGCTTTGAACAGCGCCACAGCGACCGTAACCCCTGCGGCTGTTGAGAATTATTTCAATATCTACGTTTCTACATTCGTGGAAGTTCCGCGCGGCTGCTGCCTGACTGTAGCGGCGAAGAACACCAGCGCACAGGCGATCAGTTTCGCGAATAGCAATATGATCGTCGAGCGCGTATCGTGAAGGGAGGAAGGAATATGTACGATTTGAGAAACCTTCGGGAAATGCTCTGCAAAGAGCTTGACGAAATCGCAGACAAGCGTGAAATGTCCGCCGGTGACTTGGACGCAATCCAGAAGTTGACAAGCTCCATCAAGAACACATACAAAATCGAAATGCTCGAGGACGGCGGCTACTCCCGCGACGGCGAGTGGGAAGCGGATATGCGCGGTACATATGGCCGGGGCAGTTCGTACCGTGGCCGCCACCGCGACTCTATGGGAAGGTATAGCCGAACCGATGCGCGGGAGCATATGCGCTCGACGCTGGAAGACATGATGCGCGACGCGGACGATGATAAAACGCGCGAGGCTATCCGGCGCTGCATGGAGCAGATTGACAGAGCATAAGGAGGGACAGACATGCTGGATGAAGCCGAAATCCGAAAGGAAATAGCACGGCTGGAATATGAAGAATCCAGCTATCCCAATTATGCCAAACTGGCGAACCTATATGTGATACGCGACAAGATGCAGGGAGCGGAGAATGCCAGAGATAAGTTTGTGGGTTACTACTCTGGCGCTCCCGCCCCTGTGACCGCAGAACCGGCTACCGTGGGCGAGTACGGGGACAGTGAGTTTTTGCTTGCGGTAGCCGGGAAAGACCCGGCAAAGGCTTGGGCGGTCGTTGATGAACTCATGGATACACTGGCGATGGTAAACAGCAAGGTTTATAACTCTGTTATGCAGAAGATAAAACGTGTCTAGTGTTAGTAACCGTGTTAGCTATTTGTTAGTAACCGAAAAAATCTGAAAAAATCTGAAAACGTCTGAGATTTAATATCCAATTTGAAAACGTCTAAAAACGTCTGAAAACATGTTTAAAAAGTTTAGAAAATTTCAGAAGGTCTACTTCACACGCAGGAGGTCGATGGTTCGAGTCCATTAGTCTCCACCAAAAAAGTCCTGAAATCTCAAAGGTTTCAGGGCTTTTTCTTTTTTGCTGATTTTTGATTTGCTAGTAACGTGTTAGTAACAGGCGCATCTATCGCATTCACAAGTTGGTCAATGTCAAAGTGCTCATAGATGTTTGCGGTCGTGGAATAGTCTGCATGACCGAGCATTTTTTGCAGGAGTTCCGGCTTGATATTGTTTGCTACAGCCCAGCTTGCGAATGTGTGCCTTGTTGCGTGTGGTGTTTTCTTGGAGATTCCGAGCCGCTCCAAAAGCGGGTAGTAGTCACGCTTGCGAAAATTTGCAATGACTTTTTGCCCGGCATACCCAGAGATCAGAAGTTCGCCTTTTGCACGCTCTTTGAATTCTGCGAAATATTTACGCCCTTCGGAGCGGATGGGGATTATTCTGTTCCTGCCTGCTTCTGTCTTTTCCCCGCCGATCACGTAGGTTTCATGGACATTTTCGGTTCTAAGCCCGAACAGCTCACCGATTCGCATACCGGTATAGACCATCATCAGGGTAAGTTTGGCTGCCTGGGAACCATCCGCTTCGAGCTTCTGTATATCCTCTTTGGAGAAGATCTCTTTTTCTTTCTTCACATTTTCTGGCAGTTTAATGAACGAAGCGAAGTTTGTCGTTATGAGTTCCTGCCGGATACCCCATTGTGACATCTGCGTTGCAAGTTGCTTGAACTTCGACAGTAGCGAGTGGGACTTATCGCTGTACTTGTCTATGACAATCTGGTAATCAGCGGTCCGCAGTTCGCGAAATTTTCTGTCATGCAATGGTTCAAAAACGTCATATGCGCGTTCGTAAGACTCTATTCCCTTCGCGCCGATATCGCGGAAGTGTTCATCCTTCCATGCTTCGTAAACCTGCTTGAAGGTCCAGTTATATATTTCGTCAATACTCCGCCCTTGTAAACGCGCCAGCGCGTCGAGGGCGGCTGTTTTTTTATCGTAGTATCCAATTATGGTTTTTCCTTTTGCGGCTACCCACGGGCGCGTGCGCCTGCCTTGCAGCTTGTAAACTGTCCCTGTACCGTTTGCACGTTTCAAAGCCTTTCGCTGTGGTGCCTGCTGCTGTTTCCCGCACCAGCAGCAGAACACAGAACCGTCCGGTATATCCTTTTTACACTTGATGCACTCCATGTTTCCCTCCACGTTCTTTTCGGATTGCATAGAAAGTAATTGCCGAAGCCAGCGCTGAACCTACGATCAGGGCAATGCACGCCCATGCAGCCACGGACAAATCTCCCCCGCGAATGAGACCTGTGTTCCGAATCTGCGCATCCGTCACAAGGCAGGCAATCAGAGAAAAGGAGAGCAGCATACAAAACAGGGCGAGAACGTAACACATTGTATGTGTAGACCTTATCTGTGCGCTCTGCGCGGCTGTTGTTGCCGCCAGCTTGGCGTTTTCGATCTCGACATGATGAATCTGCTCGGTCAGTTCTTCCGGGCTTTCTGCGGGTTTGACAAGCCCGCACAGCTCATCCAGCGACAGCCCGAGAACGCGGCATAGCGCGGCAGAATTGTACAGTTTCGGGTCTTGTTGCGTACCAGCGCAGAGCTTCGTCACAGCCGATCTGGAAACGCCGGATTCCTCGACAAGTCTATCAATGGTGTAATGCTGATCCTCTTTCGCCCGCTTTATGTTCCTCTGATATGCAGAAAGATATGGGGCGAGTTCCTGAATTGCCGACATGATATACCTCCATTTTCACATATATTTCGCTGGTTCTTCTGCTATGGGTATGGTTTTACTAATTTGATGGTGGACATTTCTGCCAGTTTTGCTATGCTGGTTACAGGCGCGTAAGAAAGCCCCACCGCCGGTGGAGCGACGGTGGGGCGATCTTAAACGTTCCATTATACAAAATAGTCTGTCCCATAATTGCCGCTTACGAGGGTTACTGGACGAAGAAAATGCAAGGTGTTCTTTGTGGAAGATTCCAAATTGAAATTATTGAACGAACGTTCTAAAATATGGAGGTACACCAAATGCAGAGCATCAATATTCGCTTTGAAAACGGGAAAGTAAACATCATCGTAGACGGGGCGCTTTTCAAGGACGTTCACAGTCTGAGCCTCGACTACATTAAGGGAGCGCCCATGCTCTTTGCCTGCGTCTCAGATGTAGGCGAGACACGGGAGCAGTGGCAGAACTCTAAGTTTATGAGCTAGTCGCGTAGTATTCCATTCTTAGGCTTGGGATTGTGACTGTGTTACCGAGGACGGCGAGGTATGTTTCAACGCCTTTGCATTCGCCGTAGCATGTAATATAGTCGTTATCAAGGATGCGGCTTTCACCTTCCTTGCGTGTGTAAGTTACATACCAGATGCCATACTCCGTTTGCACGCGGAGCGTGACAGAATCAAAAGCCCCTTCCTGCACTTGAATGACAGTGCCGCTAAAGAATGTTTTCTTGCCCTTGTAGTCGTCTGGATTTCTGCAAATATCGGAGTAAGACAGATCTTCACATTCTGCGATGTATTCAGAGCGAACGACTGCCGGGTCTTTGACCTCTGTATTCGCAGATTCACCGGTTTGCGAGGATAAGGCAGCGCAGCTCAAAACCAAAAGGAAACAGAGGATGGCAACAAGGACCTTTTCAACAGAGGACATCCGTTTTCGATGTCGCGCACCACATGCTGGGCAGCGCTTGACACTGGCGCTGATCTGCGTACCACAGGTTCGGCAGACTGCTTTTCGGTTCTTTGTTTTGCAATGTGGGCAAGCTTTCAGCCTTTCGTCAAATTCTTCACCGCATCGCGGGCATGTAACAAAATATGTAGCCTTTGGCATGATATAAACCTCCGGTTTTGTGATATACCATAATTTTACCACCGCAGCCGGACAGCCTCAAGGATAAAACTCAACAAAAAGATACATAAAAATTTGGAAGTTAAGAAAAGGACGGCGGGAAATGGTTTGTATTCAGGATGATATGTGCTATAATAAGGGTGAAGAAATTGCGCCCGTTCCGGATATTCGGAAAAGACTCCGTGAAGAAATTCTGAGTCTGAGCAACGAACAGGCAGAATATGTGTTAAGAGCGTTACAATGGCAGTATAACAAGGAGGGGAAACAGTGAAACGAGAGAATTTACAGTGTATTTCTGTTTCGTGTTTAGGCAGCCATTATATGGTGAAGATCGATAACGCCGAAATCCACAACGTAAAGGCTTACCATTTAGAACAAAACAGCGATGGCAGCGCAAGGCTTACGCTTGACCTGTCTTGCGAGTATGCAGAAACGCAGATCGCGTTAAAGCAGCCACCCCAATAAGGCAGAAGCAATCGCGCCGGTTATCCAAGAATTGCGCTCCATGCAATCGGAAAATTTCCTAAACAGACCTTTCTTCGGAGACTCTTGCCCTGCGAGAATCTTTTCTAAAAGAGAAATGATTTCTTGCAGCGTTTCCTTATCGGCTCCGCCTTCTTGCTCTGCTCTGCTTCTCATTTCCGGGATGGTAATAGAAACAGTATTGTTATTTCCAACTACAGAATTTGTGACCGTCCCAATATTAAAAACAGCCGACACACGCTGCGCGTTTTCCTCCATTTCTTTCTTCGTTTGGTAATACGCTCTTAAAAACTCGACTTTCCCATAAGCATATTGCGGAAATACTTCTGTTACATAAACCGTTTTCCCGTCTGGGAAAGCGAACGCATCGTTTTCTTTGATATCTACAGTTGGAAGAAAGATAACACACTCTTTTTTGCGTTCTTTATCGTAATCTGTTAGCCCCTTTTCGGAAGCAATTGCAATTCCATTGCGAATGATGGAAAAAGAAATTCCGTGGGATTTAATAAAATCAATAACAGGCATTTCGCTCTCCCTTACAGCACCTTTTTTGCTTCAAGAATAATCCCCAACAGTTTACTGCACTGCTCATCGGTCAAATCGTCGATGGCGTCAAGCAGTTTCTGCTTCGGCTCACTCACGACCTCGTCCTTCGGGATGGGGTCTTTTTTTATGCCCTCCTGCGGAACGAGTTCCTCGTCCGGCAGCAGGTCTGCCACTGATACACCGAGATATTCTGCGATAATTTTAAGATTTTTCATAGAAGGGTTTGTTTTCCCTGTGTTCCATAGAGAGTACGATGCAGACGTAATACTGCAATCCTTATAAAACTGCTGTTTCGGTATACCTTTTGCAGCAAGCAGGGCGTTGATTCGTGCGACTATGGGCGATTTAACCACAAAGCAACACTCCTTTTTGTATAATTTTACACCTAGCAATTACAAAGTTTTTATTGACACTAGGAGCAACTTAGTGTATACTAGGTTTCGTTAGGGCGGAACTTACAAGTGAGGTGATGGCGTGAAGAAAGACAAGTATATATGGGGATTTCAGATTGTTGGTTCAGACTGCGGATATGACGAGTTCGGTACGTTCCATTGCGCGTGCGGTCATTGCCTTCCGTTACGAGTTGATGTAAGTAAGGGCGGCAAATATCGCGGCAGCGACTGCGGCGACGGCAGATACGACGGTGAAAAACATGTTGATAAGAAACCGCCTTTTCTCCGTGCGTGCTTTCGAGCCTTCGGTTTCGACAAGCACATTTAGACCGTTTTCTCCTATGGATTTGTAACGCTTATTTCGATTGAGAAACAACCTGATTTTTTCTCTGAACGACTTGCACATGATTCATGCCTCGGCTTATGAGGCGTGAAAAGAACACCGCCCCGGACAACTTATCGGATTGTGAAATAATGATAGGTGGTACTTTCATCATAACACAATTCACTAAGTTGTCAAGAAAAACTTAGTATTCTCAGACAGGAGGTATGTAAAGGCATGAGTTTTAAGGAAGCGAGGCTTGCCGCTGGATTGACCGTTCAACAGGTAGTCAAGGCGCTAAAGGTTTCGGACGCATCTGTTTATCTATGGGAAACCGGGCAGATGTACCCGAAGACGGCGCGACTGCACGAAATCGCAGAGCTGTACGGCTGCACAGTGGACGAGCTTTTGAAGCCGAAAAAGGAGGCGTAACATGCGATTCATTAAAAGAGTGGTGCACTACCTTGCACTTCTGCTGGCGGGCGGATTTTTTGGCTGCGGTGTGAGCGCCATGTTTGCACTGTTAATCCAGAAGATTTGCGCAGGAGCAGCAACGGTACATCATCTTTCGCTTGTACCGCTGGTATTGGTATTGCTGGTTGGGGCGTTGCTACTGGCGGCGTTGGATGAGGTGAAAAGATGAAAAGAAAAACTATCGCTCGTTGCAGACTATTTCGGCGTATCGGTCGACTCGCTGCTGCAGAAGCCGAGAAAACGGAAGGAACCTTGAGCCTTGTAAAAGAGGCTCAGACGGAAAAGGAGGGAAAGGATGTTAAATCGAGCAACGATTTCTCCGCAAGAAGCGGTAGAGATTCTGCGAGAAAACGGCATGCAGATCGGTGTTGAGGTCCTTAGGCTGGGGCTGCAACAGGGCGTTTTCCCGTTTGGTAAGGCGGTAAAAACCGAGAAAGCACCTGTCTACTGGGTTTTTCCGAAGGACCTTAATGCTTGGATTGAGCGGCATTTGAAGGATGGACCCACTAAGAACGGGGAATTTGTGGAGGAAAATGATGACTGATGTTGAATATATCCTTGAGGCGAATCACCGGCGCGCCAGAGAGCGCGAACTCGGCGAGCGGTGGGACAAGATTATCCGGCAGCGCAAGCGGAAGTCGGAGCTTTTGAAGGCTTCGGAGGCGTTCTGCTTCTCGATTGGATGCGTCCTTCTGGGCGGCACGGCGGTCCTGCTGGGCTTCGGGCTGTTCAAGGCGGCGTTCACGCTTGGCGGCGCGGCGGTGATCTTCTTCGGCGGCGCGGTGCTGACGGAGGCGTGAGATGATTTACCCGTGCGAGAAATGCACACACGACACAGGCAAGTGCCGCTGCCTTGACTGGCAGAGATGGTTCTCTGTGGAGTTTGAGGCAGAAGCGGCGAAGGTGCTTGCTGCGACGCACGCAGAGCCGTTACCGGCGCCGCCGAAGATATTCTATCGAGAGATTGTTTTCAGTTCGATCTTCACGCGGCTTTGGAGGTAGATATGAAGCAGGCTGAACGTGTTTTGAAGTACATGCGAGACTTCGGCAGCATTACGCAGCTCGAGGCGATGCAGGACCTCGGCTGCATGCGGCTGGGCGCGCGTGTCTACGATCTGAAGCGCGAAGGGTACAACATCCGGCGCGACATGGAAACGAGCAAGAACCGGTATGGCGAGGATACGAGCTATGCCAGATACAGGTTGGTGGAATGATGGAAGACAGACAGCAAGCGCCGTTTATCACGGATATCAACGGTACAGAGATTTATGACGGAAACGAGTATTTCGTCTCCGACGAAGGCAATATTGCCGCCGTGCCTCCGGGTGAGAACTGGAACGTACATAACGCCCTGATTGAGCATTTGGTGGAAACGTTCGGCACGAATTACATTGCCGAACTCTGCGGCTTGGAGCGGCGGGTCTGCAAAATTTAAGGAGGAAAGTATGCTGAAAGGATTTAACGAACTTGTACAGATCGACGTTTTGCCGTTCTGTGACAAGCGGAAGGCGAAGGATGACAGCGGAAAGCCGATTGAAGTTCCGTATCTTCCGTGGGCGAAATGCAAAATGCTGCTTCACGAAAACGGGGCGAATGAGGTCTACTTTGTTCCGCTGAAAAATGAGACTGGCGGGTACTTATTCCAGTCAAAGGAAGTCCATGACAAGAATGACAGAACGACGGGGTGCTATTTCGTTTCCGTTGAAATCCATATCGACGATAAAACATTCCGCATGGATATGCCGCTGATGAACGGTTCCTTAGTCGTCTACGACGACACATTAAATCAGCTGCGGATTTCCAACGCTCATGCGAGAGCGTTTGTGAAGGGCGTGGCAATTCATACAGGGCTTGGCTTCAAGCTCTGGCTGAACGACAAGGACACGGAACGCGCAGACGATGACCTTTCCCAGCACAGCATTATGGCGATCAAGCAGAGAATCGAGCAGCTGATTACTTTGAAACTGCAAAACGGGGCGGATATGAGCTATATCCTCTCCGGGCTTGGGCTGAATCAGAAGAAATTCGATCAGCTGATGGCGTCGTTCGGTAACATTCAGTATCTGGAAAATACGCTGAAACGCCTATGATACACGACCACGACAGAAGCGGGTGGTTCGGCGCGTCGGATACGGCGGCGATCATGGGTAGATGGGACACAAAGACATTCCGCAGCTTTTGGCTGCAAAAGCTCGGCGTGAACCGCGACCACTTTTCGACACTGGAAATGGATACCGGAAGTGCTTACGAACATAGGATTCTGGAGCATATCGGCATCCGAAAGATGGACAGGCAGATCAAGATTCGTCGGCTTCGGCTGCGGGTGAATCTGGATGGCGAGGACGCGCAGGAAATATCAGAGGTAAAGACGCACAAGGGAGAATCCTTCAAGGTGTCTCGTGCGTACTGGATGCAAGCACAGGTTGAAATGTTCGCGGCGAAAAAGAATTTGCGTATCGTGGCGTACCATCTGGAACCGGAAGACTACAGAAACTGGTTTCGGGAGATTGAGGACGATAGGCTGTCCTATCATCCGATACCGTATGATCGGGAATGGATAGAAGGGGAGTATCTGCCACGGCTTCGATATCTTGCGAAGTGTCTTAGAAAGGGGGTCATTCCGGTTGAAAGAACTGAACATCGTTGAAGCTTCGTGGAGCATGGACGCGGTGGGGAGCTGGCTGAAGCTCCGACCGGAGCTGCCCGGACAAGCCCGGATGGTAGCTGGGGAACTTGACCCGCAGAAGAAGTACACGGTCACGATCAAGGAATTTCGCCAGAAGCGGAGCTTGGATGCAAACCGGTATCTTTGGGTGCTTTGCAATAAGCTTTCAGTCAAGGTGGGCGCGCCGCCGGAAGAAATCTACCGGCACTATATCCCGGATGTCGGTGACAACTCCGATACGATCTGCGCTCCGGACGCAGCGGTCAAGCGGTTCCGGGAATGGTGGGAAGCGCGCGGTCTCGGCTGGTGTACGGAGATTATGGCGTCAAAAATTCCGGGCTGCACGAACGTCATTTGCTACTACGGCTCAAGCACCTACGACACAAAGCAGATGGCGCGGCTCATTGATCTGGTCGTTGAGGATTGCAAACAGCAGGGCATTGAGACGCTCCCGCCGGAAGAACTCGAGCGTATGGCGCTGGAATGGAGGAAGGATGAGAAAGGAAACGAAGGTGACAAAGATACCTGAGAAGGTCAAGAAAGCCGTCTGGGAGCGCGACGGCGGGCGCTGCATCGTCTGCCTCCGCCCCGGCAATCCGTGGTGTCATTTCATTCCACGGTCGCAGGGCGGGCTTGGAATCGAGCAGAACATCGTAACGCTTTGCGATAAGTGCCACAACGACTTTGACCAGACGGCAAAGAGAAAACATATGCAGGCGTATATCAGACGCTACTTAAAAATGAAATATCCCGATTGGGAGGAAACGAAACTGATTTATAAGAAAGGGATGTAAGCATGGAAGAACGCAAACCGTTTGTTTATCTGGATGCAGTTCAGTACAAGGAAATGGTGGAAAAAAGTATGCAGCTTTCGATGCTTGAGAGAGCGTACAAGGAACTGAAATCGTATGAGATTGACGTTATCCTGAAAGTCATTTTTGGCGCTCCGGAAGAGAACGCGGCAGATACGGAGGACGGCAAATGCTGAACCACATTGTTATTATGGGCAGGCTCACACGGGACCCGGAACTGAGAAAGACGCAGAGCGGAACGCCCGTTGCATCCTTCACGCTGGCCGTCGACCGCGATCTTACGCCGAAGGGCGGAGAGAAAGAGACGGATTTCATTGACTGCGTCGCGTGGGCGGGAACCGCTGATTTTGTAAGCGGATACTTTTTCAAGGGCAGCATGGCGGTCGTAGACGGTAGATTGCAGCTGCGCGACTGGAAGGACAAGGACGGAAACAAGCGCCGGTCTGCGGAGATCGTGGTGAACCGCGTTTACTTCGGCGAAGGCAAGCGAAACACCGAACCGCAGAACCCGGAAAACCCCGGCGGGTTTACGATGATGGACGAAGATGACGGCGAGCCGTTGCCGTTCTAAGGCGGTGGCGGGATGGCAAACAACAAAGACCCTGCCGTCTTGTTTTACACGTCGGATTTCCTATCCGGCTGTGCCTTGATGGATATGCGGGAGCGTGGGCAGTATATCACGCTCCTGTGCCTCCAAAGAGAGCGCGGGCATATGACGATGCAGGAAATCATACGGGCTGTCAAAAAGCCGTCAGACGAGGTTATGAGCAAGTTTCAGAAGGATGAGGACGGCAAGTACTTCAATCGCCGGATGGAGCTTGAAATCGAAAAACGGGACAAGCATTGCCAGCGTCAAAGGGAGAACATCAGCAAGCGTTGGAACAAAGAAAATGATAACTCTGGTATGGCGGATGGTAGTGCTTGCGGTAATACCACGGTATTACCTTTAGGAAATGGAAATGGAAATAGAAAAGAGAGTAGTTCTATTTCTGAGAAGAAACGTAAGAAATTTATACCACCTACGTTGGAAGATGTTTCCGCATACGCGAAGGAGCGTGGAGTCCCGAATCTGGCACAGAAATTTTTTGACTATTATTCTGCCGGAAATTGGGTCGACGGGAAGGGCGATCCCGTACGGAACTGGAAGCAGAAGTTTTTGACGTGGGAATCGAAAGAACATGAGAAGGGCGCGCCGTCACAGCCGGGGAAGAAGCCGGGGTACAACGTGCAGCACCACGGGGACGAACTGTCCGATGTGCAGCGGGCGGCGATTCAGAAGCTGCTGGGGGACGGAGCATGATAAAAACATGGATTGTGATTCCCAAACCGATTCCGAACCTCTTTCCTCGGCTGATGCCGGAGCTTGGAAAACCAATTCTTACGCGGAAGTATCCGCAGAAGATGAAGGGGCGGACATTTTACCTTTTCGAGGTCGATGCTGAAAGGATGAAAGTAAAAACATGAGTTATTTCGAGGAATACGACGAGATGTTTTCGGAGCCGTCAAAAGCCGAGCAGATCATTGAGGACGCAAAGGCTGCGCTCTGGAATGAACTGACCGATGAAGTCAAGCAGCTGATGGACGATGCCAACGAGGCAAGTACGAAGGCCAATAAGCTCATAGCAGAGATATCCAGCCTTAATTTTGAGAAAACGGAGCTGGAAAAAGAAATCAAGCAGCTTCGTGAGCAGAAGGTCTATGTCGAAGCACATGAGGTTCCGGCAAAGCAGGTCAAGGCAATCGTAAACTATCTGACGAAGGACTTCCGCCCCGGCGATGAGTGCTGGGTGATCGGTTCGGAATACGAACGGCATACCTGCGAGATGTGCGGCGGCAAAGAGAAAGTGTCGGCTGACTTTGACGGGGAGACGTTTGAAATTGACTGCCCCACGTGCAGAGGCTGCGGAACCGTTTCAAAATCAACGTATTTCCCCAAAAAGTCAAAAATCACGAATGTCAGGATGTTGCTCTGCTTCGATTCTAGCAACCGCATGAATATATTGAGTACGGAAACGTTGAATGTTGACGGTCTCTATTACCGTAACAGAGCGGGTTCTGTATTCAAGACGGAAGAAGAGGCAAAGGCGGCAATCAAAGAAAGGTACGGTGGCGAAAATGGATGATTTCCTAAGATTCTTCGAAGACATAAGGACGCGAGTACCGATGCACATCGAAATTGGCTATAGCAGTGTCGTGGACTGGATGATCGTGATTTATCGAGGTCGATGACCCGCAGGAAAAGCGGGAGAAAACGATCTGCGCGCATGAGAACGAGTGCTATGAAGTGGAGGTATCTGTGCTTGTCAGGAGGAAGTAAATTTGGACCATGCACGCAGGACTGCCCCAACCGGAAAGCCGGTTGCAGCGCGTCCTGCGAGGCTTGGAACGCCGTGAAGGGAGAACGGCTGAAAAGCTACGGAAGGCGCGCCGAGATCATCGACATAAACCAGATGACAGATGGCGGGGCGAGAAACTGCCGGAGGGCAGCAAGAAGGAAACGGAAAATAGGAGGGGCGATGTGATGCTGACGCATTTGAGCCTGTTCAGCGGCATCGGCGGGCTTGACCTGGCTGCGGAATGGGCGGGCTTTACGACCGTGGGGGAATGTGAATTTGCAGACTACCAGACGAAAGTTCTGGAAAAGCACTGGCCGGACGTGCCGCGCTGGCGGGACATTCGGACATTGACAAAGGAGAGTTTTTATGAGCGCACGGGGCTACGAACAGTTGACGTTATTTCCGGCGGGTTCCCCTGTCAGCCCTTTTCCGTGGCTGGAAAGCAAAAGGGAAAGGAAGACGATCGTTACCTCTGGCCGGAGATGCTCCGAGTTATCCGAGAGCTGCGCCCGCGCTGCGTTGTCGGTGAGAACGTACCTGGAATCATCAAGATTGCCGCCGGGCAGGTGGTCAAGGATTTGGAGCGTGCTGGCTATCACGTCGTCGTGTTTAATTTTGAAGCTGCGGCCTCATAGTAAGCGGGATAGACGAAAATGGCTATCAGTACATATCAGGCATGCTTGAGCCGGAACGGCGTGACTCTAACGGCTTTCGTGTCGGCAGAGCGTTCAGCGTCGGGATTTACCGCGACAAAAACGAATCGTCTCTTTGGACGTTCCAGTGGGTCGGCGGAGCGCCGCGCAACTGGACGCACATAAAAACATTCCGTGACGAGATCATTGGATTGAGCGAAGTCCCAGCCCTGCTCAAAAAATACGGTCTGATATCGGAGGAGGACACGCTATGACAGACAAGGAAATTATACAGGCGCTGCGTATCTGCGCGACGCATATAGAGAAGGGTTGCGGGCTTTGTACACAAATGAAGTATGTGCGTTGCACGGAGCGGCTGGCGGATGAAGCTATCACCTTGATCGAGCGGCTGACCGCCGAGAATGCGAAGGCAGAAGCCGAGAGGGACGCGGCGATTGCTGACCTGAAGATATCTGCCGGGTGCGCTTCCTGCAAATATCACTGTAGTGATATAACTTTTTGCTGTGATTGCAACAAAAAGCAAAATTGCAAGTGCATGAGCTGCAGGTTAGGACTGATGAACTGGGAATGGCGTGGTTTGCCGGAAACGCCGGAGGAAGGAGAAAAGGAAGATGCTTGATATTTGCCCAATCTCGCTCGCGGAGGCAAATGCGTTTGTGGCAGAGCATCACCGCCATCATAAGCCGGTCGTTGGACATAAATTTTCCATCGGCTGCACAGACGGAGAGAAAATCGTAGGCGTGGCGATCGTCGGAAGACCCGTTGCACGGTATCTGGATGATGGATGGACGCTTGAGGTAAACCGCTGTTGTACAGACGGAACTCGAAATGCCTGCTCTATTCTGTATGCCGCTGCATGGCGCGCCGCCCGGGCGATGGGCTACCACAAACTGATTACTTACATTCTGGATACGGAGCCGGGGACAAGCTTAAAGGCGGCTGGATGGAAGTGCGTCGGACAGGCTGGCGGGCTTCGCTGGACAGGCAAGCGCCGCCCAGAGGTCGACCTTTGCCCCGCACAAATGAAAATCCGCTTTGAGCGGGAGGAGAACGCGCTATGACAGACAAGGAAATTATACAGGCGCTGCGTATCTGCGCGACGCATACAGAGAAGGGTTACGGGCTTTGCTCACAAATGAAGTATGTGCGTCGCACGGAGCGGCTGGCGGAGGAAGCTATCACCATGATCGAGCGCCTGACCGCCGAGAACGCGGCGCTGCGGGAGAAAGTGCCGCAGTGGGTCAGCGTGGAGGAAAGACTGCCAATAGACCGTCTCAAGAAGTATCTCGTTGCTTTTCGGGATGCGGGCGGACCGATTGTAGATATGGCCAGATACTTCCCGAGCGACGGATGGACGTGTGATAACTGGGACGTACCGCAGAAGTTGATCTCACACTGGATGCCGCTGCCGGAAGCGCCGGAGGGTGCACAATGACAGCAATCTGTTATAACTGCGCGTATTGCAGCGAGCACTACCCGTCGTTTAGAGACACCTGCGATCTGACCGACGAGGAGATCCAGGACGTTTACACGCATGGCTGCGAGCGTTTCGCGGCGGGCGAAGATGAGGAGGAGACAGAAGAATGGAACGACTGACGAAATGGGAAAATGGTCACGCATATTATCCGCGCTGTTTTGAGCAGCCGTGCTACGGCGGGGGCTGCAAGCTCAAAGATTGCCCGTTTGAAACAGCGGTGTGTGAGCGGCTTGCGGCCTACGAGGACACGGGGCTGATGCCGGAGGAAGTCCTGCCGAAAGATAAGGCAGACGAGATTGCTTTGAAACTCATGCGCCTTGCTGATTTGGAAAGCCTTTGCAATTATACCCGCCTCCGCGAGCTTGCCGAAGCCGACAAGGAAGGGCGCGTCCTGATTCTGCCGTGCAAGGTGGGCGATACGGTATATGCCGCAGACGCCGCCCCTGTAATCCCGTTACGTGTCAAGGAACTTGCGTTTTACTTGAAAGGCGAAGACGGTGGAGATTATGAGCGGGTCAGCAATATTGGCAAAACTGTTTTCCTCACCCGCGAAGAAGCCGAGAAGGCTTTGCAGAAAATGGAGGGCAAGGGATGACGGGAACTATGGAGATTCACCATTGCGGTGGAGACTGGAAGTGCTGCGCTGGGGCTTGCAGTGAGTGCCCAGCCCAGAAAACGTATACGCTGGCAACGTCGACGGAGAACAAACCGACGTGGATAACGGAGGGCAAGAATGATGGCAACGAAACGAGTATGTGACCGCTGCGGGGCGGAAATAAACCCCACAAGCTCTGCGACGTATGTAAACGTGCGAAGCGCATTCCATGAGGAATCACCTGATATTGAGCTTTGCTGCTCCTGCGCGATGCAAATCAAAGAATGGCTTAAGTCGCGTGTAGAGGAGGGAAAGAAGGATGGTTAGTCTGGGACCATATGACGATGAGTGCCTTGAAATCAAGAGAATCTGCGAGAAACACGGCTACGGGAACGTCATGGTGGAGTGGGCTTCTGCGCTATGGAGGCGAGAGTGGAGGAAGAAAGGGTACCCGGAATCTGGATGTTTCGTGCCGACGTGCCCGTCGTTTATCAAAAAACGCTTTCAGAACCCTAAACAGCATGAGATTTATGACACACTGTTAGAGGAGGTTCTCGGAGAGAAGGAGGGCAAGAAGGATGGCTAGGTGTATAACCAAAGCGCAGTTGAGACAACTCTATCAGGCTCAGCTCTTCGATAACGACGAATACCTGAGACTTTTAAAAGAGTTTGCAGGGATAGAATCCCGACCGACCACGGAGTACAACCACTACGACGAAAATGGCGAGTTTATTGGTAGCAGCGTGGACACCGATCTTTCTGACCTGCTGGACGAGGCTGGCGTGGAGGTGCGGGATGGATAAGTTAAAGATGTGCCCGTTCTGCGGCGGCTCGGCCAAGATCGTCCTGTGCGACGATGAAGGAAATCTTCACGATGAAGATTATGCGTTGAGACCTTATAGCGGGGTGGGTTTTATGATCAGGCATACTCATGAAGAAAACCCGCAGTGCCCGATTGCAAGCTATGAGTGCGATGGCGGGATTTTGGGTGGTGTGTATATTTACGACACGGAAGAACAAGCTGTTGAGGCATGGAACAGGAGGGTAAATGATGACTGATTACATCAAGCGCGCGGAGGCGCTGAAAGATTTTGAACGATGCAATGCAGAAAACCCGAACTGGACACCTCAGCGGGTGAAAACGCTTCTGCTGCGTCAGGCCGCCGCCGACGTTGCGGAGGTGGTGTATGGACGGTGGATTTTGCACCATACCGTAACCGGCAATCCATACACGGAATGTTCAAATTGTTGCACAAATGTCGCAGTTAAGACGGATAAAGGAACATCCGCCAAACTCGATATGCGAGACATGCCCTACTGCCCGTTCTGCAGCGCGAAGATGGATGGAGGTAGCAATGGAGAGTGAAAAACTGGTTTCTGCCGATGGTCTGAGGGAATGGTTGAAGAAGATCCCGCTTCATGATTTGAGCGATGGTCGCGGGCTTTGTCGCATAATTTTCGCGGAAGACTTTGAAAGGGCGATGGCGTCATTCCCGGGCGAGGCTATACAAATAGTGCGGTGCAAGGACTGCGACGCCTGGAAAAGAAACGTTGGCATTGTCGACAACCCGAACGGACACTGTTTCGAGCACGATATTGATACAAACGGGCAGGATTTCTGCAGCTATGGGGAACGGAAGGGAGGAGGCAACGACAATGTTTCAGATTGAGCTTTTGACGGGCGGCGTTTTCTGGGTGTACGCCGTCGACGCAGCGGAGAATATGTTTTTGATCTACCGAGATTCCCAGTGGAACTGGATTAGAATGGAAGAGTGCAAGCCGTATTACCTCAAGGTGAGTGAATGGGCCAATAGAAAGTTCGTTTCCACATTTTGCAGCTGCGGAGAACGGAGGGAAGAATGAACACACATATTACGAACATCAAGGGTGACTGGCAGGAGGTCGTGGACACCTGCCGCGCCACCTCCGGAAAAGGCTCTTTGGGACATGAGCCGAGCGAGGATTTTAAGCGGCGGATTTTAATTGCCGAACACTCGCCGATTCGGCGGATCTCGGTATCGTGGGTCTGGAAAGGCATTAAGAGCTGGATTGCGACGCACTGGTCAAGGCACAAATGGGAGTGCTT
>ERZ1034855.324-NODE-324-length-21858-cov-14.798101_pt1 | contig 21858 bp, 35 predicted proteins | sample MGYA00520699_ERZ1034855 | MGnify/ENA primary metagenome ERZ1034855 (study PRJEB33766, sample SAMN09781730) | gut metagenome | biome: gut microbiome | host: Homo sapiens | place: Madagascar | study: EMG produced TPA metagenomics assembly of the PRJNA485056 data...
ATCCTTATCCTTATCCTTCTCATTACTCACACTAACTCCAACTTTTTTACACTTTTTTACACTTTCCTCGTAGAGGGACGGAAATTTTTCTTTCATCACTTTTACTCTATACTTGATAGTATCGAGGCTCACGCAAAGAGTATCCGCTATAATTTGTTGCGTGGCTCCATTGGCCATCATTTCGGCAATATCATCTAATTGGAGTTTAGCTCTTTGCCCCGCCTCTTTAGACTAAACCTTATTACAGTAAGTCTCATTGCTTTTAGCAACTGTATAAGCTCTATTGCGCAGTAGTCGGCGCACTTCTCTATCTTCTGCTTCAAAATCACCGCCAAATCCTAATACTGTCAATCCAAACATAAGTTCCACTGCCTTTTCAATTTCACCATCTTCATATAAATCAATGGCGTTTTCAAAATCAGTTAGATTTACTATTGCGGTGTCTTTGAGACGATTTTCAATATCAAATTTCATAATTATCCTTCCTTGCCTTCCGTTTATAATAAAAACGAGAGTGCGAAGCACAATGGAAGGCTATTGCGTCTTACACTTTAGGGAAGGTAGCTATTCTTCCTTCGCTCTCGTCTATATATAAGTAGACTTTTTATATTTTACTTCCGAAAAAATTACTGCATTTTCCAAAATTTCCAAATTGAAAATTTCATTTTCTCTTTGTAAAAATACCCAAAAGCCCAGCACCCTATTGGTATACATCTATAAATATTCAACTAATTCTTGCGCCCGCCGCGAAGTAGTAGTATCCTATACTCACAAACTAAAAGGAGGCTTCCCTATGGCGCAATTCATTACTAAAACCCATAAGTCTAAAGGTAAAGAAACTTCCACTGAATACCGTATTGACGCAGACTTTACCCCCACGCAGATAAGCGACATTTGTCAAGAGTTCATTGAGAACTACTGTGTGGCGCACAACGAAATTGAATGGCTCATTGGTGTGGCTACCAAAAAAGTGCAATTTGAAAAGGGTAAGGACGATGAGAAGAAAGTAGTTGAGCAAGCCAACCCGTTCGTCAGTGTCCGCGCGGAGTTTGCCAAGAAGTTCTTCCCCTCTATCGTCAAGGGCTCGGCACATAAAGAGACTTGGGCAGAGAGCCTTTTGCGGAAATACGGAAAGTAAGTTATTGGAACTATAGGCTATACGCTATAGAAAGAGGTAGGCTAAATGCCTACCTCTTTTTTATACATCGTGCTCTTCTGCCCAACTCATTAGCCTATCGCGCGCCTTACAGTGTCTTTTGCACTTCAATAGTATCTTTATATTCCGAACGCAAAAGCCTCTTGTATGCCCGTTCTAATCGCTTGGCGCGGGTAGCATAGAAACCACTCAAACATAGGCTAAAATCAATAAAATAATTCTAACCACAAAACTTCTTGACATATGAACATTTCCGTGATAAATTACTTGAGGCGTTGAAAGAGCAAATCAACTCCCCGGTTCAAAAAAAATCACCGCGCCCAACAACCAAAAACCCTTGAAAAATCAAGGAAAATTATGCTGGCATAACTCAGTCGGTAGAGTAGCTGATTCGTAATCAAGGTAGCGCCTTTTGAATGCTTGTTTAGCCGTAAAGTCATTGATTTCCAATGGTTTTGCGGTTTTTTTACTAAACAAACGGGCACGGTGATTTTGTCAGGTTAGAGTAAAATCTTTGAGCCAATTTTAGACAAGGTGATTTGTGCTTCAACTCCAAAAACTGAACTTTTGGGGGTATAAAAATGGGTGTTCCTAAAAAAATTCGGCGAGCTTCTAATCCTGTCGGCGTTTGCTTGGAGGACGCTTTCAACAAGTTCATTATTGAGAAAGAAGCGCTCCAGCGTTCGGCGGCAACAGTAGAAAGCTATCAAAAGTCTTATCAGCGCTTTCTCCAGTCCTTTGAAGGTGAAATTGATGGAGATACTTTTCTTTGTTCTGAACTCACAGAAGATACTATCTTTGAATGGATGGCCGCGCTAAAGAGTGATGGTATTCGCCCGCAGTCAATCAACCATTATCTAAGAGATATGCGGACGTTCGTAAACTGGTGCAAGAAAAAAGAATACATTACCGGTAAGTTCAATGTTCAGCTCACCAAAACACAGGAAGAGCTTCCTAAAGACTACTCTAAAGAAGAAATGGATTTACTCTTGCGCAAACCCATTCACAAAGATGAATTTGTTGAATGGCGTATGTGGGCTATTGTAAACTTCATCTATGCTACTGGCGCGAGAGAAGATACTATCTGTAATTTGGCTGTAGGCACAGTAGACTTGAAAAGCAAGCGTATTGTCTACACCCACACCAAGAACAAAAAACCACAGGTAATTCCAATCTCAAATGCTCTTGCTTCTGTTCTGCGCGAATACATCAAAATGTGGCGAAGCGACGCCCGCGCAAGTGATTATCTGTTTTGTAGTATTTCGGGTGAAAAACTTAGTGGAAACGCTATCCGCAAAGCATACGCTACTTACTCCCATAAGCGAGGGGTAGATAAAACTTCCCTTCACGGTATCCGGCATACTTTCGCGCGGGAATGGATTTTAGCCGATGGTTCCCCCTTCAAGCTACAGAAATTGCTTGGACATTCTACGCTTGATATGACGAAGAACTATGTCAAGCTCTATGGTAATGATTTGAGTGAGGATATCAACGAGTTCAACCCATTAGACAAAGCCAAAAAGAAATATGAGAGAACCAAAAAGGTAAGATAATGAGAAAGGGATAGGCCGTAGCCTATCCCTTCTTTTAGTCATTGCCTAAAATTTTCTCTTCTACCTTCTCAATGCGCTCATTGAGTAGAATGAGAGATTGAGAGATTTCCTTTAGTGTTTCTTTCTGCTCATCCACAATGCCGTTCAAACGTTCCTCGCGCGCGGTAGCTTCTTTCTTATTGGTGTAGAAGAGCCATACAAAGAGGGCACACCAAATACCCTACTGTAGCACTACTTCAACAATCGGTTGAAAGTCCATTAGATTACCTCCATCGTTTATTTCCAAGTGCCCGCATTATTTATATACGGAACAACTTGTTTCCAAGTTCCCCCTATATTTACCCAAGGGCTTGCCTGTTTCCAAGTTCCATTTACATTCACATATACCAAAATGGCTAAAGAGGCCGGCGCTGTAAAAGTCATAGTTTGCGTTGCTACAGCGCTTCCAATTCCTCCTGCGCCATTGACGTATACTTTGATAGTAGTATTGGGTGAAGCTTCTCCAATATAGTAATATGTAGATGTTCCTTGAGTTATACTAAAGGAGGTATCCCATCCACCAACTGTATCTCCAACATCACAGCGCAACATCCAATCATTTGGTGCATAATACTTACCAGTCGGGCCAGCATCACTCTTAGCAATTAGCTTTATAACAAATTCATTTCCTTCTAAACGAGCAATAGAAGCGCTACCACTTATTACCCAGTTATTTGAGCCACCGGAAAAAGTTTTATTTTGTTCATAGGCACTATCTTGTGGGAGAGTTGGTGCAGTGGCTGTCCAAATAGCTTTGGGTTCTTGCCCTGTAGGAACAGTCTAAATCACCTTTTGTTGCGCGATTGCACTTCCACCAGAATTGAAGGAAGTGGTAATTGAGGTGCCAGCGGGGGCTTCACCAATATAGTAAAAAGTCTATCTTCCTTTGGATATGGAAAAATCGGCAGTTGTATTATCTTGACAAGTCAAGTTCCATTTACTTGGAGGATAGTAAGTTCCGTATGAACCATTTCCATTCCACATCACCATACGCACAGCGAATTGAGTGGAACTCAATGAAGCAATGTGGATAGTTCCGCTTATTGTCCAGTGGTTGGAGCTGCCGGATATTGTTTTACCTTGTAGCCACTATGCGCCAGAGGGGAGCGTAGGTTCAGTTGTTGTCCATGTTCCCATTCAGCTCACCTCTTATGAATATTTGAAATAAATATCCCCATCAGAGCCACCGGAAGGCGCAGAAGTTCCAGAGGAAATTTTGCGAACCTTATCACCGCATATATAGCAGTTAGTTCCATCACTTTTGATTAGCCAAATACCTTGCGCGTAGGAATATATTCCGTGTATTATGCCGTCTCCATTATATCCTACAAACATAGCATTTTCAGTAGTGGCGTTTTCAGCGCGCAAACCACTAAGCATTCCATTTGGATTTTTTGTTATAAGCCCGTTCTAAGCATTTTGAACAACAACAGGCACATTGAAGTTGAAGTCTGACTTGCTCCAATCGAATACCGGTAGGGTAATGACAATAGCTTCTTTGGAGAGGACGGTGGTGAGCTTGTCTGTAATTGATGCTTGAATAGTCCATTGCTTTGTATAGTCAAGTGTCGCCTCATAGGTAGCGTTTACGGCATTATTATTAGTTGTAGCTGTCGCGGCAACCCAATCGCTGTATGTTCCACTTCCCTCTTTCCAACGAACCTTGATGGATACGGTGTTATTTTGAGCGCCAAAGGTTGAATTGAAGAATGTGCCTTTGATGGTGATTGTGCTTTTGTTGGTGGTTGCATCTGGATTTGTTGCCGTCATTGAGATTGTTGGCTTGAACCACTACACCAACGGAATAGTGGCGGTTTGGGTAGTAGAATATCCACGGCTATCAGTAATAGAGAATTGGAAGCTATCATTTACAACATTGAATGTCGGAGTAGCACTATTCTCCACTATTGCGCTGCCGTGCTTCGCGGATAGCGCTTTGCGCGTAGCATTATATTTTGTTTGCGGATTTATGGCTACTGAAACCGTATCATACCCCACAATTGCTGTTGAGCTGTTGCCTGTGAGCGCGGTTTGAGGGTTCGTAATGGTGAATACGGGGTTCAGCGTCGGCTTACAATCAGCTTCCGAAGCATAGCCCGCAATATCCACTATATCTTGTCCCAAGCTCACACCATTAGAAGCAAACGTCTCAACAATCAGACGAATGGGAATGCTCTTGTCTGTAGCTCCCAATGAATTGAATAGTGCTGTGGGAATAGTCCATTGAACCGTGCCGCCGCCAATACCTTCCGCGATAGTGGTAGTAGTTTCTCCCACTTTGTAGTAGAGATTATTGGTGTAGCTATCATCCATAGAAACAATATTGATATTTACATTCTTTCCAATATCCGCGCCAACCGCAGAGATAGAGCTTACACCAATAGTAGTAGATGGAATACATTCAAGATATTCTGTTTGTTCTTTACCTGTATATTGCGGGACACATTGACACCACGCATAGATACGATATTTGAAATTTAGCGCAGAGAGCACATTATACTTATACTCATACACATAAGAGCCGTTTACAATGGAGTGCTCGGCGCTGTCAAAACTATTACTACTTACGTCCTAAACAATAAATTTATAATTGTTTGGTGCTTTCATCGTGTAGCCGGATAAATGGCTATAGCTCACGCTATAATTTCCGCTAATGACTACACGAATATATTTTCCATCATCCTTGATTACTTGGGAATAGGAAAGCGACGCTTCATAATTACACCGGGAAGCATAAAGTGTTCCAGTATTTAGCGGATACCTACCGCCGTCAACAAGGCTAATACTGCAACTTGTAGCCATTAGTTATCCCCTCCTACCCAAAAAGCGCCCGTGCGCTTATTATTTGAATAATCCTCAAAGCGAGTGTTTCCAATACGCAGATATTGAGACGCAAATAAATTGATAGCATCCACGCCAGTATTATTTACATCGAGTAATACCGTGCTCCCGCTTTCAATTTTCATACCATCTTCATTGACGATAGTAGAAATATCGCTATCTGTCTTTGAGATTTGGAGGCCGTTCTCATCAAACTTGAAGCCTGTAGTAGTGGAAACGCTATTGATATTCTTTAGAGAGTTCTCAATCTGAATTTGAACATCCTATGCGCTGATTGAAGTCTTTACACTATTTTGAACCTCTTGAATAGATGAGTTGAGAGCATCCAAACTTTCCTTAGTAGTTTGCTTACTCTCTTTGACTTCCATAGAGATTTTATCTGTAGTAATTTGAAGAGCGGAGTTCTTACTTTCCAGCTCATCGGTTTTACTCGCTACTAAGTCAATTTGCTTTTTCTATTTATCGACGCGCGCATATGTCTATTTTATAGCGTCGCCTATACTCGTGGGATTGCTTTCGGTTTCTGCGGAAGTCTCGTTATACTTCCATTGAGTTGTTTCTTTTAGTGCGCCATTATATTCAATCTTATCATTGAGAACATAAGAGGTAATTGTTTGATTATCTCTTGTTTGTAGTGTAATTTTGTCTCCCACTTCTAATGTAGGATTTCCGCGCCAGCTACACGAAAATACATCAATCGTTATATTGCCAATTGCCTCAATTCCATTATGGATTAGAGTTGCTATATCGTCGCGCAGTTCCCAAAAAGGATTATCTCTTACATATTGTGTAGAGCCTATTTGTGTAGTGCTTTCGCTGACATTATCACCCAATTCTGTAGTGCTACAAATTGTCTAAAGGCGCTTTCCGCTTCCACTACTCAATTCAAAATAAACATCCTTAGAGATAGCTAATACTGCATTTCCTTCTTTGCTTAGTTGCTTGAAACACAAAGCCCCCGTAGAGTTGATAAAGTAGATGGTTTGTGTAGCCTCGGCTAAATAATCAAGCGCCTCTCTTATTGTCTCTGTGCCGTCGAAGTTCGCGCCATTCTCATAGGAAACGGTAAAGCCATCTGTGCCGGTAATGCTGACACCTAAAAGTGTAGCACAGGCCGCCGCAAATTGAGCTGTAGTGTATGGCTTCTCAATCACAAGCTCACTAACTGTATGTGCGGCCGCTGGGTAAATCGCATCATAGGCAGTAATAGAAAGCTCATTCGTCTTTTCGTCTCGGTGGATTTCGGAAATATAGAACGTGGGATAGGTAATGTATTCCGTTTCAACCTCATCACTTACAAGGCGCGGGCTGATACCAATTTTGATAGAGTTAGCTGTTGAGTAGGCTAACTCTCTATCTTTATCTATTAGATGGATATTTAGACGCTGGCATACGCCAAAACCAAAAAATTTACCATCATCACCTATGCGCTAAATATCAAAGGAAATTATTCTGTCCTCATCAGTATAGGTATCTACCAAAGCAGAGCCTTGGTAGAACTCTGCTTTGGCTTTGATTTTGCGGACAGACGCGCTAATAGCAGTATTATATGCGGTTGTAGTTGTTAGCATAGTCTGTCCTCCTTACAGTTGAGTAAATTTGAGTTTCATTTTCTTATACTTCACGTTGCTTTGCTGAATGGTGTAGTAGTCTGTATTATACGAGGAACAAACAACAGGGAGTTCCGCTAAAGCCCCCGTTTGAGGTTCACGGTAGAAAATCGTTATAGAGAATGATTTTATATCCGCAAGCAACTACTTCATTGTTTCATCATCCAATGGAATAACCTCTACCTCTACCGTTGTCTTTGTGTTGTGATAATCAACCACGGAATTATAAGAGGCGTTAGTTTGAGAAGTATAATTCACGGTATATCCAACTTTCAACGAACTTGTATAAGCGCTATAGTCGTGTGAGCCAATTTGAAAATAAGCCATTTATACCCCTCCTTACACAAGATTTATTCCAAGACTGCCGCGTTGACGTGTGAGCGCGTTGATACTATCAACGCTAATTTCTGCAAATGTCTTTCCGTCTACTTGGAGGACGATAGGCGTATTACTTCCACCCATTCCCGCGGCGAGACGTTCAGCAATCTTATCAAGCCATTCAGTATTATTTTCCAGAGGCACAACCGCTTCCGCGCCGTGCTCGCCTAATCCTCCAAGAGCACCATTCCCATAGTTGAACAGGGTGGGCGCATCAAATACACCGCCGCGCGCATACCAACTAATTGCGAACCTGGGCACGCTCGGCGGGGAGAGACTAAAGCTACCGGAAATAGAAATGTGAGGCATTTTCAAGTGTGGCAAGCTCCAATTGAAATTGAAGAAGCTCTTGATTTTATCAAGAACACCCTTCACTTTTTCGCGGGCTTGTCCAAGAATACTACCAAACTTATCACGGATTGCAGAAAGTTTACCACCGGTAAGTGTATCAATGTTGTTGTATGTCGCAGAGAACAAACTCTTTATTCCTGTGCCTAAACCGGCAACAATACCCTTGATACCGCCGCCATTTTCTTGATAAGCCTACTTCATAGCGGAAAGATGAGCTTTTGTTTGTTCCTTAGCGACAGCGACAGCATTGGTAATTACACCTTTGATAGTAGCCCATTTTTCACTGGCTTCTGCCTTTATAGCATCAACCTTTTCAGAAATGGCAGATTTCATATTGCCAAACCATTCTTTTACCTTGCCAACCATACTTGATACAAAGTTGCCGATTGCAGCACATACTTCACTTACTTTTGCTTTGATAGCGTCCCAATGAGTAATGCAAAGAACAATAATTGCAATGAGCGCGGCAATGGCAGCGGCGATAAGTAGGTATGGCGCGAGAGCTGCCCAAGTAGCTGCGGCGAGAGCTCCCAAAGTGGCTACTTGCGCGGCATCCATAGCAAGCTTTATTGCGGCAACCGCGTTATACATCGCTACGGCGGCGACAATTACGCCAATAACCGCGGCAACGGCAATAAGAACCGGTTGAAGTGTTGCCCAATTTTGCACGACAAAGCCAACTACAGCGCTTACTGTATTCTATACAGTTTGTAGCGCACTCACAATTCCATCAAACATTGCTTGAAGTTCGGGATAGGGTTCTAATGCGGTGTGGACACCCTCTACAAAGCTCTGGAAGAATTGCTTTACTCTTGGCTTGATATTATCAATTACTGTCCCCACAGAACTAATCAAATCCTTAGTGAGCTATCCAATATCGGCGTTATCATCCATCAAACCAACAAGCCAGTTTGTCCACGCGGCTTTCATCATAGCAACAGAGCCTTGAATTGTTTTCGCGGCCTCGTCTGCTGTCGCGCCGGTAATGCCCATTTCTTCCTATATAGCGTGAATAGCGCTATATACATCTGAAAGATTATTTATATCATACTTGATACCTGTGAGTTTTGTAGCGTCGGCAAGCAAACGTTCCATTTCTTGCTTTGTGCCACCATAGCCTAATTTGAGGTTATCGAGCATTGTATAATTCTATTTTGCAAAACCTTGGTAAGCGTTTTGAATGCTTTCCATAGTGCTACCCATACGGTTGGCATTATCGGCCATATCAGTAATTGCCATATCCGCAATCTGCGCGGCCTTGGCAGTATCGCCGCCAACGCTCGCAATGAGGCCAGCACTAAATGAGGTAGCCATTTCCATATACTGATTAGCACTCATCTATTGGTTCTTGTAAGCTTCGCGGGCATATGCTTGGACGGTTTGACTATTCTCTTTGAATAGCATATCAATACCGCCAACTAACTGTTCATAATCGCTATAAGCACTTAGCGCTTTCTTACCAAGAGCTAAAACCGCAGCACCCGCCGCCGCACATCCAGCAACAAACGCCTTTGCAATTTTCTTTCCCAAGTCTGCAAAGGATTTGCCCATTTTCTTTATGACTTTATCGGCTTCGCCTTTCATTGAATTTACCTTTGCTTTGAAGCCTTGAATTGAGCTTTTAGCCTACTCCATTCCTTGCTTGAATTGGGCAATTTCGGCCTTTATAATAACTTTCAATTCTTCATTCATTATTCGCATCCCCTCCATATTTCATATTATAGGTATGTGCGAACTATCTAAATCTCAAAGCAGATAACTCATCTGTTTGAGCTTGCTTTTCCTCTTGTAATTTTTCTCTATCGAAGATAGCCGGATAAGCATCTTCTAAAGGGGGCAGAGAGCACTTACTATCATATATGCGCCCTACACTAACGCCTATCAGTTGAGCAAGTCTGTAGTCAAAGAAAGCTTTTTCTTGAAGTTCGTTTTTTTGTCTGCGCTGTTTGCTTTTGAGTAAACGCTCCAATTCGGCGAGCGTCATATCCCAAAAATCAAACTCTCCAATACCCCAATCAAGAGCTTTATCTAACAACTCAACTATCTTATCTGTGTAAAGAAAGGGGGCTATATTTTGCGAGCCCCCTTCCATTAGTTTTTTTCGGCTTCCTCGGTGCTGGCGTCAGCGGGAAGTAAACCAGAAACCTTATAAACCTCAAGAATTACCTTGATAAAGTCGCTCGCGCTATGTCCATCACCAATATAATCATCATAAATATCATAGGCTTCATTTAGTCCAATCCCGTGATGGAAATATTGAAGGCTCGCGTAGAGAATAGCAACCATAGAGGTAATAGTTGGTAATGTATCCCCATCTCCAAAAATAGCAATAGGATTACATCCAATCTGTTTCTCAAGCATTACGATATTACGGGTGTTCAAGCGTAATTTATAATCGCGCCCACCCGCGCAAAAATCAACATACAGCATTTATTTTTCCTCCATTTATAAAAAGTTGGGGGAGGGGGAGAAAAGAAACCTCCCCCAACTCCCCATATGGGAATTATGCCCAAGCCATAGCGGAATTGGGCTTGATACTCAATTCATAAGTAAGAGCAGCATTCACACCAACGCTATCCAACTTTACGCTGGAAGTGCCGGTGAAGGAGCAAGTAGCACCATCAGGAAGCTCAACCTTCCAAGAGATTGAACCACTAAGGCCATTGAGCGTGGTGAACTGTGTCTTATCATAAAGGAACTTGAACGCGAGACTATCTCCATAATTCAAGATACCATCTGTATACATATGCGCGGCGTCCGAAAGAACGGTAATTTCAATAGCTTCCGCTTCGCCACCCAAATCAGGAATTTCCTGCAAGTTGGTAAGTTCGGTGTAATCGCTTCCACTCGCTTCCTTATAGGATAACTTGATACCCTTGGAAATTGTAGCCATAAAATCTACCTCCGTTATTCAAAAGGTTCGAGGGCTAAAGCCTCATAACCCATAATCTTCTAAATCATAGAACTATTCATATCATATAGCTCTCCACAACTAATGCGCTTGAAGCCTAACGGCCTCAACAACTCATCAATTTGGAGCGCATAGTGTTGTAAGTCGGCAATTCGTTCACCCCATACCTTTACTTGGTATTGGATACGGCTATAACCAAGAGTGTCGCCCTCTTCGGCGGCAACATTGGACAGCTCCATATAGCTCACACAAGGCGTTGAAAGCCCGCTGTGCAGCGTCATTTCATAGTGAACGGGTAAGCCGGTTTTTTGGAGAGCTTCAACTATTTTAGAATGAAAGTCAATCATTCGTTATACCCTCCCCTAATAGCTGTGTAATTTGGCTGCGGTTATCAGATAGCGCCGGGCGCATATATGGGTGTGGGTGCTGGCCGTGGGTAAAATGCAATTTCCCTTCATCATCCCTATAAGCCCACGGTGTTTTTCGGCCATTGCCTCCTTCGGCAAAAAGTCCTGTTCCATACTCAACATAAGGAGCATACTCTAAAGGTGTATATACTATACCTTCAATAGTGGCGCCGCCGTCCTCTATACGGCTTGCAATACTACGGCGTAAAGCGCCACTATCTATTGGAGCCGTTTCTTTTGCGCTTGTCTCTACCAATACGCAAGCCTACTACATTCCTTTTCGTATGGTTGCGCCATCCTCCATCTTGGAGAACTTAGCAAGCAGTTCTTCCGCTCCTTGAATTTCAATACTCATTTTCGACGTGCCATATATACTTGGTTATATCTGCCCTTTACCACATAGAGCACTTTCAACGTTTCCTCACCATAGAGCACAACGCATTTATCATCTATTGGTTCAGTTGTGATACCCAAGTATTGAGCATCCTTGTAGAGTATATTATCTGTGAGTTGAGTATTGAGAAGGCTAACTGCCATATGGATTTTTGCGGATGTATCGGAAAGAGCTGGCTGGCCGTAGGCGTCCTATGCGCCATATGTCTTATAGGTGTATTCTCTAAAGTGCTGGCGCATCTCATAACACCTTCAGCTTGCGCTTGGCGTTGAGTGTAGCAAGAATATCGGCGGGGTATCCGTCAATGTAGCTTTCACTCACGCTTCCCGCATTATAAGCGGATAAACCCTCCGCGCCCATACGGTTGAGTTTGATAACCGCAATACGCTCGGCAATGAGTTCAAGAGAATAATCTAAATCTCTGCGGCAGTAATCCTCTACTTCGGCAATCGCCATTTTGAGAGCAAGCCCAATCTCCGCATCAGAGAAATTTTCCGCGCCCGCGCCAAGCAAAATTTTCACTTCATCAATCATTTAGTAGCCTCCTATTAGGAGGGGGAGAAAACTCCCCCTTTATTTTTAGAATAAATTAGGAAGCCGCCTCGGTAATCTTGCACGCCTTGGTAGCGTCGGTAAGAGCGCAAATATAGCAATCGCGCAGATAGATGGAGTTCTTGCGGGTATCGGCGTCGCGCTCCTGCTCAACCTCTACATCCTTCTTGAGGAAGAGAGTAATGGCCTCATTTGTCATTACATAAGCCTTATCAGTCAGAGCCTTGGTAGCAACAACAGGGATACCGGCAATAGTGCCAACCTGTCCGTTATACACAACCTCGCCTTGGCGAGCGGAAACATAATCATTATCCTTGCGGAGAGCCGCCTTCCACTTGTTAGGAATGACAATGAAGATTTTGCTTTCGTCCTCAATATTGAGTTCGCTGATAGCGTCAACAATAACATCATAAGAAAGCGCAGAACCCTTAGCAAAAGTGATACCCTACACAAGTTCCGCACTACCGCCAGAGTTCTTAGTAGCAAGGGCGGCGTAGAAGTCGCTCGTCATTTTATTAGTCATAACCTGCGTTGCGCCCTTGAGCATAAAGTCAACAATGAGGTTATCCTTCATAAAATCTTCATCGTAGTAATCCGCGGCCTACTGAATGAGTTTCACGGTGTAGTCATTGCCGACATAAGCAATAGAGCCACGAGAGCCAGCAGTAGAGCCAACGCCAACACCAAGAGCCTCGGCAACGCCAGAGTAGGTGTAAGTGTTGATGGTTTTCGTCATACCCGCAGAAGCTACAAGACTATCGTCAATAGTCATCATAGAACGAGCATTGATTTGAGTAGTGAGTAAGTCCTTGGCCTTGGCCTCAATAACCTTATTCGCATAAACTGTATTTGCCATATATGTAATCCTCCATTATCCAAAAAACTTGGAAAATATTTCTGGCTATTCAATAGCCAACTTATTCAATTCAGCCATAGACATTTTCTTTACGGCGTCTTTTGTAATCTCACCGGTAGAAGAAGAGTTGCCCTTGGGAGTGTTGCCCGCAAGTCGCTTTTCTACCTCGGCCTTTACCGCCGCCTTGAAAAGTCTATCCAATGTATCAATGTTTGTTTGAGCTTCCGTAATATCCTCACCGATAGAAATAATATCGGCAAATTCCGCACTCAACCCGCGAGAGCCAAGCACGCTTTTCAGCTCGCTCTTATTTTTCTCAATCTGGAATTGCGCGAGCTGACTTTGAAGCTCTTCAATACGCATTTGAGCTTCTGCGTCTTTGCGCTGTTGCTCATCAAGAGAAGAAAGGGAAAGCTTCTTCTCGTATTCTTTCTTTTGCTTTGCGAGAGCCTGATTTACGCGCTTGTCGCTCTCGCTCTGTAAGAGGCGGAGAACCTCTTCTTGGGTATATGTCTTAGCCTCTGGTTCAGAGTTCGGATTGTTTTCCGCGCCCTGCCCCTACTGGTTATTTTCCATACCTTTATTTTCGTTATCCATTGTGTTATTCCTCCGTTATGATTTTGCGGGAAGCCCGCAACCCCATTATTTGATTGTTCGTTTAGTGTCTGAACCCCCCCAAAGCGACATATATAGAAGGAAGAAACGGGAAAATCCCGTTTCTTCCAGAAAACAACTTAGAAAAATTCTTTTCCCTCGGCATATGCCTTACGGCATTCCTCAAGGGACATTACATTTGCACACCCGCCAACTGTTAGCCATTTCTCTTGGACAACATCATTCTCCCACCCACAAACAGGGCAATCTTCATAAGGTTCTTTGAAGATATACTTTCCGCAAACCGGGCAGGGACGAATAGCAGGGTTTTTCTTATTATTTTCCGTATTCATTTATTTGTTCCTTCCAATATTCTTCTGGTGATTGCTTATCGGGCACAAATAGAGTTGATATTGTTCCTTTATCGCTCAATATACCTATTCGCCCGGAAGAATGTTCAAACTTGAAGAGCCAATCCATACTACTCATAAAGCCCTCCATATCCTTTCCGTCAATGTCTTTTTTCATAAAGGCATCGGCCATTTCTTCATACTTCTGCCACGCTTCATCTCCTGTTAGGCCGGTGAGTTCTTCCGCGTGGTTCTAATGTCTCTTTGTTCGTTTATAGAAGTGCAGCGGTTCTCCACTCTTCTATAGCTCCTTCACCTTATCAATAGCCCGCTGGACAATATCAGGCGGTTCTACGCGGATTGTTTTGCTATGAGACGGAACAGACATTGCTCTTGTGCGCCGTGGTTTTTCTTTCGGCTTTTCTTGTAGTCTACTATCTTCTTTCTGTGAAGTCAAATCCATTACGGGCACAATACAACACCGGCAACGCGGATGAACGGGAACGGGCATAGTAGCATCAATGGGATATTCCTTCCCATCCAGCTCGGCGCATTGCGGGCACGTCCTACTTGACTTATCAGCCACAATTTTCACTTTCTAAATGCCATAGTTTTTATAGCGTTCTCGCGCTGTTTGCGTCTGAATGTGGGCTATTTCTGTGCGGGCTATGGTGTCCGCGCGATTGTATCCAACACCAAACTCTTCCATAAGCATATGTTTTAGTTCGGTTGTTTTCTTGCCGGTAATCACGCAATCAACAAGAGCGTCATTCAAGCTTTCTTGGAGCTTATCAATGTTGCCCCAAACGCGGGTGCTCCAATTCTTTCCATCTGCGCACCAAATAGAATTGATAAGTTGGTGAGCATTCTCAAGACTTGGTTGGGTGAATGCTGATTGTGAGGGGAAAGAAATAGACTTCCAAATATGTTCATAAGCTTCTTCAAATTTCTTAGAGAACAATACTTCTTGCTTATCGCCAAGTTTTTGAAGCTCTAAACGCAAAGCACCTTGAAGCTTCCAGTAAGTATCTAATTTATATAAATCCGCTACAGAAGGCGTTATACCCTCCGCAGTTTGACGCAGTAGCTTTTCATAGATAACTTCAAATTGTTTTATTAGACGGCGCATAGCTTTAGAGTAGTAAATATTCAACTCATTTTGAAGCTCGGTTATAGAATGCGTGGCTTGCTTTTCTTGCGCCCGGCGCATACGCTCAATCCAATATTCTTCTGTTTGGCTCATTCCTCATCACCATCATCAGGTGTATTGGTGGGCGCAAAAGAATAGAGTTCCATCTTCTTCTGTTTTTCTGTGGTAATAGCCTCTAATTCCTTATCTACATCACTCACTTGGGGTATCATACTAAGTAATGTCTTATCACTTACTACGCCTTGTAGCCCCTTGACTGTGTTGAGAATGTCGCTATTATCAGAAGGAATATTGCGTGTAAATGTGATAGAAATATCGCGGAAAACCTCTTCGCCAAGCTTGAGAGAGGCGACGCCCGCAATGAGCTCAATACGGCGTTGGAGCGCTTTCTTCATATTGCTCTCAATGGCTGCGGCCTTCGTCTCACAACCGGTAAGGCGATAGCGGATAGCCACGCCAGAGCTTACCCCGCCTACAAATGTCTCGCTGGAAAAGTCGGGACATTTTGCAATGCGGTAGATACTATCGTGAATGCGCTTGAGAATATTTTCAACCTGTGCGTCATTTGCGTTTTTGGTAAGCCATTCCGCGGCAGCTCCCTCCGGGAGAACCAATACGCGGTTTTCTTTCATAGAAATAATATCATCCGTCTCGGCGTCGCATCCGGTAATGGAAAGGTAGGCGTCGCAAAAGGCATCATAATCATCAATCTCACCGGAGAGGATTTCGTTGTATGCATCTTGGAGGCTCAAAACACAATCAAAAATATTGCGCTCGTCCTTATCCAAAAAGAAGATATTGGCCGGGCATTGGTTGAAGTAGTGGGGCTCTTCGGAAAGAAACACAAGCCCACCATTCTCACCACTCATTTTATAATGGCGCACAGTGCTATTACTGTAGGCATCGAGAAAGTAAGTGTTGCTTTCATCCCACTCATTAGCCTTATACCATCTTACAAAGTAGAGTAAATCCTAACTCAAACTATCATCATACACACCAAAACAGTTGAGTGGATTGATAAGACGGAAACGCACTTTTCCATCACCATCAATATACATAAGTTCCGCGGCCACACCATACACAAGGGCATCATTTAGAAAGTCGCTGTCCTCGTCTTGGTAGTCGTTGTATTTCAGGCACTCCATAATTTCATCAATAGGTGTATCACTACTGTAAGAGATATAGCCCGGAGAGGCAATGTAGCCGTTATAGGAGCTCACGATATCGCTACAGTAGTTCGTGATAACCTTATTACAAGGTTTGGAAGTGTCGCTATAGGATTTGTTTAGAATAGCTTGTTTACCGTCAAAGTAGTTTTTGTAGTTGCGCAATGTAGGACGAACCGCAACTATAAACTAATTCATCATTTTGGATATAAGCGCGGGAGTTAGTTCTGTATCCTTATTCAGAAAGAACATTAGCAAGTTCCTCCTCTAATTCGTTTATTTGCGCGCGCCACTCTGCGCGGTTGGCTTTACACTCGGCGTATTCGTCAGCGGTAAGCCAACCCTCCATAAACTTTAGAGCTTTGTAGTCAGTAGCATCTAATTGGGCTTTCAGAGTTGCGATTTGGGAACGCAGGGCGCGCGCAGTATCATTTTTTGTTTCTGCGGGTGAAGGTGTGCGCGAAAGAATTTTGAATTGTCCATCTACTACAGCGTAGTAGTGATATTTGGTTGGAAGAGGCTGCTTCCGTTCAGCTTCGGTAATTTCAATATAGGGTTCTGTGTCTTTGCCGAAGGAAAGAACCTTACCGGTAGTGGCGTCATAGTTTACTTTTATCATTTTGGTTTCCTCCGGTTAGACTCTGTAGGCAACTAATTGGATTTGGTATGTAGAGGTGTCATATACCATTTCTGCGCCATTATAACTCCAAGTCATCATATTACCATTAGGGCTCATAATATAAAATTCCTAACCTGCCCAACCTACGCCTAAAGTTGTTTCGCTCCACAGGCTATCTAAAAATCTGAAATTATAATAAGCTGAAAAACACCTATTTTCATCTAATATTTTTACAATAAAAGCTAATTCTTTAGCATTATATAAATTATTACTTGTTGGAGCATCTACTTGCCATTGCAAACTATTCAGGCTTTGGGGGTTTAGCCCGTTCCACTAAAGAATACTGTCTAATGTGCACCATTCCGCATTATCATTTCTATAATAAAGTATTCTTTCATTATATGGAGAAATAGGTAAAGAACTCCCACCGCTCGCGCTAATCACATTATTCTGGATAGTGATATTTTCGCCTGCGGTAAGCTTATCTTGTTTCGCGGCCAGCCCGTTATTTAGAGCTTCTTTTGTAGCGAGAGTATCCAAACTTTGGTGCTCGGTGAGGTATCCCGCATCATTCTCTAATTCACTTACCTTTGAGGGAATATCAAGCACAACTCTTCCTGTCTGGCCGTTTACGGAACTTACCCCACTACCACCGGAAGAAGTAGCCATATAGGGCGGTTGAACGGTGAGATTACCTTTTTGTTCTTTCAATGTAATGGGCATCACTCAACCCTCCAAATACAAAGGCCGATAGAAAGACAAACTCTCTCCATCCTTCATTACCTTATACCAAAGTTTATGTTCTCCTTTTGTGGCCGCGGCAGGCACCACAAAGCTCCAAAAGCCTCCTTTATTGGAGGCCGTGAATGTTCCATCAAATTTTGCGTGTGGTTCTGCGTGTTGTCCAAAAGCCAGAACAAGCACACACCCCTTATTTATGTCCGCGCCATTCTCATCAGTAATTACCGCCGCAATTTGCAGTTCTTCACCGGCAACGGCTTTGATTACGTCATATAAATAATCTACCAATGGTTTACCTCCTTACAGCCCTAAAACGCTCTTATCAAGCGTCTTTAGCTTCTTATTCGTGTATATATCAGAATACCCATAACGCAGAGCATCAATAGCGTGGCTCCACTCGTGGGTGGTATCGTCGGTGTATTCTCCGGTTTGTTTGGATTTGATGTATGAGAAGTTTTCCAGCTCGGTTATGAGGTTCACACAAGACGGAGAAACAACAAGCTTATTATCTTGGAGAAACATAAGCCCGGCCTTTCCGCTGTCTTTGCCTTTCGCGCAAGGCACAGCATTTATACCTTGAATGCGGAAGAACTGGATTGTGCGCGGTTCCGCGGCATCTACACAGAGCTTCGATTTGGAAAGCCCCATAGAGGTAATTGCATCCGCTAATTCAGAGAGCTGGCAACCAGATTTGTAAAATTCGTTTGTGATGTATATTGTGCGCGCGGGCGCGTCATACCAACTATCTATAATTGCGGTTTTGTCTACGAAGCCTAAGTCCATCCCGCAGCGGTGCTCTAATTGGTGAGCTTCCAGAAGAGTGTGAATGTCAAATTGTTCTGCTGTCCAATTCGTGAGGACAAGCCCTTCAGAGGGCACACCCCATAAGCCTTGAGTATATATGCGCGCTTTAGCGGGGTTGCGCTGGATGAGCTCTTCAAGAGATTGGATATAGGCAGGAGAAAGAAAAGGATTATCCTTATAGGTGGTTTTAGAAAAATAGAAGCTTTGCGGCGGGCTCACTTCACAAAAATCATAAAGCCAATGGTGCTTAGATATGGGGTTGAAAGCCATAAGGATTTGTTGGTTGTTGGCTTTACCTCTCATACGCAAATTTAGCTGTTCTACTACTTCTTTAGAGACTTCATAAACCTCTTCAATGAATATGGTGGATATATTGGTTAGGGATAGCAGTTTTGTTTCATCATCAAGCCCAATAAATATTATTTCTGAACCATTAGGAAAGCGTATGTTGAAGTCTGTTTCTCGTATTTTGACATACTCCATAAGCTTCCATTTGGATAGGATTTCTTTGAAAAGCGCAAAGCAAGAATTACGGATAGTTGTGGCATAGCGACGGCACACAAGAACCTTGATAGGCTCGCGCAAACACCGAACAATTAGCTTTTGGGTTATAAAGTAAGACTTACCAGAACCCGCGCCACCAAGATAGACTTCCCAACGGTGGGAGTAGTCAAAAAGTAAAGGAAAGAGTTTAGGAGAAAAAAGAGCCTTAGAAAGATTGAGCTCAATCTCCATTAGTTCCATTAGTAGGTTCGTCTCCTATACTAACGTTTATAACGGTTTTAGCATCAACTTTAGCCTCTACTTTTTGCGCGGGCGCGTATCCGTGGTAGTCAAGGATGTATTTTACTGCTTTGAAGTCTCCTTCACGAGCAAGAGAAAACATCTATTCGGAAGCCATTTGTTTGGCCTCTTCCCACTTGCGGGATAGTCGCTCTTGGAGTTTATCTGCAAAGCCGTTTATGTTTCTATCTTTCCAATTGTATACGGTTCTGTAGTTTATTCCTAATCGCTCGGCGTGAGCTTTCATTGAGAGAATTGGATTTTCAAGGTATGCATCAAGGAAAGCGTTTTGTCTTGCCTCAACGTCTTTTTTGCTCATTGCCATAAGCTCACCTCCTTACAGGATTGTTATATTGATATGGTTTTGAATTTCAGAAAGCTTGACAAGCCAGCCGGAACTATCATTCCCGCAATACGCTATGCGCCGTTGCATATCTTTCAACTTGGCGCGGAGCTAATCCATTGGGATTATGTATATGGTGTGGGAAGAGTTGTCGCAGTAGGCGAGAAAGTCGGCTTGCGTGAAGCGATACCAACCAAGTCCGCCTTTAGAATGGACGTTGGTTAGTTCAAGGTAGAGGTTTCCAGTTTCCGCTATGCGGCAATCATTCTTTACTTCAAAAGAACGTGTATTGCCAGTGCGCGGGTTGGTGAGAAGGAAGTCTATGTCCTTGTCCCAATAGGCGCTACAGTTGGATACATCTTCAACTATGTAGCTGGCGCTCATTACCTATTTGAATAGAGCTTCACCTTGCTTTCCGATGAGTGTTGAATTAGTCATTTTTTCGTCTCCTTGAGGCTTCTCCTTTGCCTCTGGATATAAGTAGATTTTTGGGTATGGGGTTTAGATAAAATTGGTGTAGGGTTGAAAAAAATTTTTTGGGATTTGTTCAGATTGGAGAGACAAAGAGCGGAGAAAAGAAAGATGGACAGGAGACGAATTAGTTTCTCTTGTATCTCCAACCTGAACTAATCCCAAAAGGGATTAGCTTTAGGGTAAAGCCTAACAGAGCAAGAAGTTAGGCATAGATAGATAGCTAAATATAGGAGGTGTGGAAGGAAGCATAGTTGAATGGCAAAGTTCTCTTTTCCCTTCCACTTATAAGTAGATTTTTTGGGCTACACTTTAGAAAAAAATGGTGCGGGTTTTGAAATTTTCAAAAATAAATTTTGGAAATTGAAGGCGCGGGCTCCATAGATTTTATGGACAGAATTTATGTAGCCCGCGCAATGTGAACCAAACTTACAATTGGAGCTTTCCACCCCAAAGCAGACAAGCCCAGGTTTGCGCGCCAACAATGCCGTCAACGTCAAGCCCATTACTCTGTTGTAGCGCGCGCACAGCGTTGGAAGTCTCATTACCATACTCACCATCAACGCCACAAGTGGGCAACGAGCCCCCATTAGCCAGAAGTAGAGTTTGGAGCATTGCTACTGAATGGCCAACACTACCATTTTGGAGCATAGGCAACTTCACAGAGCAAGTATCTAAGGGGACGGTTATTTTTCCTCCCCAATTCGCGGCGGTAGTGTCTTTTATATCAATGGATGGGATGGAGGCCGCAGCACTCGGAGTTGAGTAGCGCGGGCGCAATGCTTCATCAGTAATTCCGATAGCGGTATGATTGGCGGTATTCAAGTAGATACACCCAATAGCCCCGCGCATATAGTCTAAGGTGTGCTGCCCGCGCAGAGCTTCAAATTTACCAGTAGATAAGAAGGTTTGTTCTATAGTTCCTGTGTAGCCTATGCCGGTAGGGATAGCAAGCCCCGCAAGTGCATAGCAGGAGATAACCAAGGAGCTACAATCAAAATCTCCTTGCGCGCCCGCTACCTTGCCACCATTAGCTACAATTGAGTTGTAGCCCGTCCAGCGGTTAGGTTGAGAGTAGCCAAAAGAAGGATTATAGGCTATTTCTTGAGCTATCTGCGCGGCCTTGCGCCGTAAGGTATCATCCTTACAGTAGAGAACTACATTCCAAGGATAGGAATAGAAGTTGGATATGCAAATTTCGCGGCCAGTCTAATCACCCATAGAACCGTGGGTTGTGCGGTTTTCACTACCTGTAGCTTCGACAATATACATTATATTTACCTCCTATATGGTTCAATTGATTTCATCAATGTTGTATTTTGGGGTTTTCTTCTGTGATGAAGAAAGGGGAACACGCATAATTTTTTTGTTTTCTTCTGCAACTTGGAAGCTATGAGCAATTGCTTCTTTTTGAGCAACCTCTTTTTCAAAGTAGTTGTTAGCAGAAACAATATTTTCATCTTTTAGGCAAAGATATAAGGTAGGCTCCATTCCTTTGCAAAATCTACCTTTCATTTCCTTTGCGTCAAGATAATACAGGGCGCGGGCGCAATCTTTTGGAGAAACTTTTGTATCTTTGATTTGTTGATTTACGCGCGCGGTGGCAAAGCTTTCTCCTTTGTAGGCGATAACGAAAGCCATCAAATCTGCTTTCGTTTCTACTGAATTTGCAGCATCAAAAGGATGGAGTTCTTTCATCTTTTCAACTGTATTCCACCCTTTACTTTCTGTAAAAGAGGACGATGAAATGTTATTTTCCTTGTCATTTTCATTATCCTTATCCTTATCC
>ERZ1034855.325-NODE-325-length-21812-cov-11.295031_pt1 | contig 21812 bp, 25 predicted proteins | sample MGYA00520699_ERZ1034855 | MGnify/ENA primary metagenome ERZ1034855 (study PRJEB33766, sample SAMN09781730) | gut metagenome | biome: gut microbiome | host: Homo sapiens | place: Madagascar | study: EMG produced TPA metagenomics assembly of the PRJNA485056 data...
AAAAACTGTCCCTTTTAAACGGTCGTTTTTTTTACACACTTCCGGCTCTTCCAACACTTTGATTTTTCAGGTTGACTTAGGGAGTGAGGCTGGTGTAGAATAAAAATGTAAAACAACTAAAATATAGAGGAAAGAAAGATGAAAAATAAGCTAAGCAAAGGTCTCTCTCTCTCTCTGCAAATCCTGAACATCTGATTAAAGGCGCTTTTTCTGCCATTCAGCACGTTTTTGCAGGGTTTGGCAGAAAAAATGATACTTTCGGAAACAACACATTTAGAACAAAACTAACTGGCTATATATTACCGCGCTTTTTCGCCTACCCTCTCAACGTCAGTCTTCGCCGGTACTCACTGCTGGAAGTACCACAGCGGAGAATCCATAACGCCATTACAAAAGCAATGTCAATATGCGTTGCTGTTGGCAACAAAGTCATGGATACTCGTCTGCCACAGCCTGCTGGGTGTAGTGACAAGTATGACGTTTCGAGTTTGGATTGTAGATTGCTTCGTCGTTGCACTCCTCGCAATGACGCTTGCTCTATCGGTCGGTCAATGATAGAAATGCTCGGCGTTTTGGCGATTATCGGCGTGCTGAGCGTGGGTGGAATTGCTGGTTATTCAAAGGCGATGGAAAAATATAAGATGAACAAAGTAATCAGTGAATACAGCTTTATGATTAGTGGGCTGTTGGAACACCTGAACAACTTAAAGCAAAACAGCAGCGATGTTTCCGGTACAAAAATCGGGTTAACCGATTTTGCCGAAGCGGCAAATATTATTCCCAGTACTTGGAAAAAAGCCTCTACCACCTCGCTAACAGATTCCTATGGAAACGGCATTGTAATGTATTTAGGCGCTACTCAAAATGACGGAAAATTGCTTGTTTTAGACTTTTGGCTGGGCGGAAAAGACAAATCTTTTGATGTCAAATTTTGCCGCGAGTTCTTTTATAATGTTGCCTATCCTCTGCATCCGGTTGTTATTCATGCTTCCATGCACCGAGACGAGCAAGGTACAACTCGTGCAAATATATGGCGCGGCGATGCTTATTGCGACGGCAGCAGAAAGTGCCTCAGAGATATAACCTTGTCAGATATCAACTCTGCTTGTCATACTTGCGTAAACGGCAAGGAATCCTGTGCTGTAATCTTATGGTTTTAACTTGCTGCCACCTTTATAAAAGGCAAATTTATCTTCGATGATGGTGGTGGTGATGATGCCCGCCGCCGAAGATAACGCTGCCGACCAGCGCGCCGGTAAAGCCGGCCACAGCTGCAGTTGCCGTTGAATCGTAGTAATAGTTGCGAGGAGCCGGAGTTTCTCTAACTACCACAACCGGCGGAACCGGACGTGTCACAATCACTTGCTGAGGCGGTAAAGGCGCTCCCGTAACATAAACCGGCGGTATCTGCACAGCAACCGGAACGGTCTGCACCGTCTGTACTGTTTTCACAACCGAATTAGGCAAAGTATAAATCTGTTGTTTTACATTATTATTATCATCCATAACAATGATTGTGTCCGCTTTTGCAGTTTGCACAGTCAAGGCCGCCATAACGGCTAAAAATAGAACTTTACGCATTATAATTCCTCCACAAACATATATTATAGTTTGCTTAATGCCCTAATTCAAGAAAATAAATATACTTTCAGGTATGTATGTTTATTTTTTCAGATTATATTTGCTTCATAGGTATAAACAATTTCCGCGTCATCTTCGCTGTCTGTCGGCTCTATCTCGCACACCAGCAAAGTATTATCGTCCTGCAGATTGTCAAAAATCTCATCTTCCACATTTTCCAGAGTCAAGACATCTTCGGCGTTGCGGCTTAAAACAATATTATGTTCATCATAATTCAGCTGTACAGCCGGATTTTCCGGAGCGGTATCGCGGGCATAAAGCAGCAGCATAACATCGTTTTCATCGGTTACCATAAAGTCAAAAGTATTAAAATCAGGCATTTTGTCGTCCTTTCATGCTGTTATTAAAAATATTTTAGGATATTGAGGTTAATATTTATCTAAAATTTGAGGGAAAAATGTATAAAATAACCGATTGGATTATCAATATCTTAAAGCTGCCCGCGGCGCTGTATCTGCTGTTTTCGCTGCCGGCGCTTTTGAATGTATACCGCTATTTTGATTTTTTTACCTTTAAATTTTTTGTACTCGGCGCCGGATTCGTCTTTTTTTGGGGTACGATTTTCCTTTCCGGCTACAGCACCCGCAACGCCATGCAGGTAATTTCGCATGAACTGACGCACACGTTTTTTGCTTATCTGACCCTGCATATTGCCGGAAGAATCCGCCTGAATCCGGACGGCAGCGGCGGCTCTATGCAGCTGAACGGTCACGGCAACTGGCTGATTTCTTTAGCGCCCTATTTTTTCCCGCTGTTTGCTTTTATTTATATGCTGCTGATGCCGTCATTATTATCGGTCAGCGGCGGAAATTGGCTGATTTATGCTATATTAGGCTATTTTTTAGCCTATCATTGGCTGGTAGTGCTGACCCAAGTGCATCCGCAGCAAACCGACCTCAGCCAAGAAGGATTTATCTTTTCCGGAATTGTCATCGTCGGCGCCAATCTTTTCAGCAACGGAATAATTCTAGCTTTTGCCAGCAAATCATGGGACGGCGTTTTTAATTTTTTGCAGCTGGTAAACAAGCTTAATTTAGAATATGCTCAAAAGATTTACGGCTTAATAGCTGACAATTTCTAAACAAGCCTTATCCGCATCAAACTTTGCTTTAGCCCCCAGAGGCAAAACATAGCGCGCCGGAGTATGTCCAAACTCAAAATCTTTAACGCACGGAAAATCCGTTTCATATAAAAAGTCGGCAAAACAATCATCCAGCGTTCCGTCTTCTTCGTCCCCGCTGCAATCCGTAAAATGTCCGAAAATAAGTCCTTTCAGCTCCTTAAAATACGGCTGCTGTTTCAGCTGCTGCAGCATTAAATCAACTTTATGCAGGCGCTCGTGTATATCTTCTATCAACAAAATTTTGCCGCGTAAATCCGGAAAATACGGTGTACCGGCAAGCTTCATCAGCACGCTCAGATTGCTGCATAAAAAAGTGCCTTCTGCCTTGCCGACCCGCAGCGTGCTGCCGGAAATAATCTTCTGAGACTCGCCGGAAATCAGCTGCCTGAGGCTCTTTTCTACCAGCGGATTCAGCGTATCTTCTCTAAAATCGTATGTCGGCAGAAAGCCATTCCAGCTGATTGTTCCCGACTTTTTATTTAGAGCCAGCATCAAGGCGACATTATCGCAAAAGCCGATTAGCGGCTTAGGGTTCCGCTTAATCGGTTCGTAGTCAATATAAGGCAAAATACGAGCCGCTCCGGCTGCCGCTCTCACGCAAACAACCGCTTTTACTTCCGGCTGCGCAAAAGCCCAATTAACATCTGCCGCCCGCTCTCGGTCTGTTCCGGCCATGTAGCGGCGCACTTCATAAAGATGCGGAGCAAAAACAGCTTCAAAACCCAAAGACTGCAAAAAATTCAAGCCTTTTTCAATTTTAGCAATGCTTCCGATTTGCGCCGATGGCGCAATTAAAGCAATTTTATCACCTTTGCAGAGTTTTTCCATAGCCTATAATCTTTCTAAAATTTGTTTGCACAAATCGGTCAAAGAGTTATCACGGGCGCCCATAATCACGATTCTATCGTCTGGTTCTGCTTTTTGCAGCAACAGCTCTGCCGCCGCTTTTTTATCTGCGGCAAAATAAGCATTTTGCTTACCCAGTTTATGCGCATAATCAATTAAATCAGCAGAGGAAATATCTTTAGTAACCGTGCCGCCGACAAAGAAAATTTCCGGCATAACCAAAACATCTTCCGGCAGCATGTTTTTCACAAAACATTCCATAATTTCTTTGCCCATAGAACGCATCGGGCCAAAGCCATGCGGCTGAAACATAATCAGCAGACGTCCGGCGTATTGGCGCAAAGCCCCGACCGAAGCGGTGATTTTATCCGGATTATGAGCAAAATCATCTATTACGGTAATCCCGTTTTTCTGTCCGATTACTTCCAGACGGCGTTTAGTTCCGCTGAAATTCTGCAGTATTTCAGCTGCTTTTTCCGCTTTTACCCCCATAACGCTGCAGGCGGCAATGGCTGCCAGCGCATTGGCCACATTAAAATGCCCGATGAGCTTAAGAGTATAGGCTTTGCCGTTCAAAGTATATTCCGTACCGTGCGGCAGCGGCTTTATATTTTCGGCATAAAAATCAGCCTGCGGATTTTTCAGCGAAAAAGTGATTTTGTGCGAATGCGCAAGCGTGCGGCAGGTTTCATAATCATCATTAACCACAACCGCCTGCTTGGTGCGGCTGCATAAATTTTGGAAAAGCGCTGTCAGCTCTTCTATGCTTTTGTGGTCGTGAGAAATATTGTTAATAACCGAAACATACGGATTATAAAGATCTATGCTGCCGTTGCTTTCATCGGCTTCCACCACGCAGATATCGCCTTTATTATAAATAATATTGGCAATACCGGCACGGTCTTCATAGTCGCGCAGCAAACCGCCGTTGATTAGACACGGCTTTTGTCTGGACTTATCCAAAATATAGCCAATCATGGCCGCAGTTGTGGTTTTACCGGAAGTTCCGCCGACAGCAATACCGTATTTATAGCCGTTAAACAGCTCACTCAAAAGCTGCGGACGGGTCTTTATCAGAATATTTTTTTCCTTAGCGGCTTTAATATCCGGAATTGTATCTTCCACCGCTGTAGAAGCGCAGACAAAATCCAAATCAGAAGTTATACCGGAGCCGTCTTGCGGAAACATTTTAATGCCGAGACTTTCCAAAGCTTTTTTATTTTCTAAATCGCGCTGTAAATCAAAATTGCGGTCAGACCCCTGAACCTCATAGCCGGAAAGTTTCAAAATCTGAGCCAATGAACTCATGCCGCTGCCGGAAATTCCGCAAAAACTAACTTTAGTCATAATTTTAGTCCTTTATAATTATAAATCTTCTATGGTTTTGTTCAAAATTGTCTGCTGTTCGCTGTCCATCAGGGCAAAATCTTTATAATCTACCGAAATGTAGCTTTTACCGTCGCCGTCCACGGAAACTCCCAGAGTCACCCCGATTTTATCATTTTGGAATGTAGCGTACAGCACCGCCTTGCCCTCTTGAAGCTCTTGCAAAAAGTTGTCGCCGCCCAGCGGATTCTGCTTGGTTACGGTTATAACTTTTTTCTTTTCGCCCTCGCCTTTTATCAGCTGCTCTTCATAAGTATACGGGTCAAAATGCTCTTCCGCATTGCCGTATTTTGCAGAAAGAGCCTCATAATAGCGATGATACAGAGCTAAAACTTTAGAGGCTTTGGCGTCATCATCCTGCGTGATACCCTGCGCATAAATGCACCAGAGCTTATCCTGTACGCCGAAAATGGCAATAATATAGGCAAATGTATTATTTTTTTGCTGCGGATTAGCAACTTGAAAAACATTTTTATAATCTTTGCGCTCGGCCGGATTAAGTTCAAACCCAAACTTTTGGATATTTTCCCGCGGAGCCGCCCAATAAAGCCCGAACGGAGCCGGCTGATACTGAGCTTTCAGCTTATTTATGCGGTCTTCTTCGGTTTCTTTAGCCTCTTCTTTTTTCTGGGCGATTTCTTCGGTTTTAGAACGGATTTTTTGAGTTTTTTCCTGCAGCTGCTCCAAAGACTTTATGTCATTTTTCCGCAAATTTAAAATTGTCGGCTTCTGTTGCAGCAAATCGCGCGCCGAATCTTTAGCTTGATCAGTTTCCGAAACCTCCGGCTCGGACGGCGTATTTATTATCTCATCAACTATATCTTCCGTACCGTCGTCAAACAATTCCACCACCTGAGCATTGCCAGCCGCCGCAATAAAAAGAAAAGCCAAAAGAAAAAATAAAGTTTTCATAATTATCCCTTTGATAACCGTAAAAAAAAATTGAATACCTTAAAGGTTTGCGCTATTCTAACGCCGTAAATGCAAATAATTTGTTAAACACGGATAAAATTTATTACTGAAATGGAAAAAGACAATATACAAAATTTGCTATTGGAAACCGGACGCAGAATTGTGCAGGAAAAAGGCACCGAGGCTTTGACCGTGCGCAAGCTTTCCGAAGCTTCCGGCTGTTCGGTCGGCGCTATTTATAACCAGTTTTCCAATATGGATAATTTTGTGGTAATCCAAAACTACATGACTTTGGATGAGCTGGCTCTGCGTTTGGAAAAAGTCGCAAAAACCGGAGACGCTTTTGCCGATATGAATGCCTTTTTGCATGAGTTTGTAGATTTTGTTATGGAAAACAAAAACTTATGGTACATGCTGCACAGCTTTCATTTACGCAACAATAACCACGCTTTTTCTTATTTTTATTTGCGGAAAGTCGTAAAAATCACCGGTCTGATTAACAAATTGCTGCAGCAACTAATCCCTAACATGGAGCGTCCTGAACGCATTTTATCCTCACAGGTTTTATGGCTGAGTTTGTTTGCCCTGAGTTCTTTTTTAACTAAAGACATTTTGGATTCGTTTACTAAAGTGAATAAAGAAACCATCTGCCAGCTGATGTTCAACACCTATGTTGCCGGATTGACCGTACTGGAAAAGAAATAGGCGCCCGCATGAAAGACTTTTTTGCATATCTGGATTCGCCGTCCTTTTTAGCCGCCTTGACTGCTGACCGCTTTTTTCTGATTTTGGCGGTAATTGTGCTTTCTTCATTGAAACATTCTGCTTATAAAAGCATGTGGCTGGCCATGCTCATAAACTTGCCGGGGACTGTTTTGCATGAATGCGCGCATTTTATTGTCGGATTGCTGCTAAACGCCCGTCCGGTAACTTTTTCGCTTTTCCCTAAAAAAGTTGACGACCACTATGTAACCGGACAAGTCGGCTTTTCTAACCTGAAATTTTATAATGCTCTGCCGACTTCTTTGGCGCCGCTGCTACTGCTTGTTTTTGCATTTTTACTAAACAAGCATTTTTTTGAAATAGTGAAATTAAGCTTCGGCTCTTATCTGCTGTATATTTTTCTGCTTACAGTAATTATAGAAAATGCCATGCCGTCGCGCACCGATTTTCGGCAGGGTTTCCGCTACATAAGCGGAGATTTGCTGTACATTCTGCTGGCAGCGGCGGCTATTGCTTTTCTGCGTTAATATCTTTATTTTCCCAGTCCGATTTTATCCGGCTGATTTCATTTTGAATTTCCGCCGTATCATCATCTTCATCAAAAGAAAATTCCGAATTTTCAGCTTCTGCCGGTTCGGCAATGGTTTCCGGCTTGCCGTCTTCGCTTTCATCCGGCAGATATTCCATTTCGCTCATCGGCTTTTTCGTATTTTCTTCCGTTTTTTCCGGAGCTTTTTCTTCAGTTTTCAGCTCGCCGGAAACACTGTTTTCCAAGATTTTGCGTTCAGACATCGGCAAATTGTCGCGCTCAGCCAGCTGTTTTTCATCTAAAAGCGCTGATTGGTCTACCTTAGTGTTAAGGCATTGCAGCAGCCACACGTCATAAATCGGGTGTTCCAGAGCATTGGTGGCCGGAGACGATGAAAGCATCCAGCCTTTAAAAATATTTATCTCTTCGCCTTTCAGGCTCTTGTCTGTAATATCGGCAAAAACAAAGTTTTCCGGAGCCTCTTCGGCCGGACGGGTTTTGCAGCTGCGGACCACAATAGACAGCGAGCCGAATTTAACGCTGCCGTTGACCGGAACGTTGATAACGCTGACATGTCCGGTAATTTTATCCATTGCCTGCATACGAGCCGTATTCATATCAATTTCCGCGGCGTCGGCGGCAAAACAGCTTAACCCCGCTGCGGCGCTAAGAACAAATTTATTCAGCTTCATCTTTGCTTCCGTCGTCAGTTACCATAAAAATGATTTCTCCCACCATGTCTTCTATGGTCTTAAAATCTTTAGTGTTGGCAAAAGAGTCTCCGGCTTTCAGATATTCATCCGATTTTCCCGGCTCTATCTTTACAAACTTATCGCCGACCAAGCCATCGCTGACAATAGACACCGTACTGTCTTTAGGCAGTTTAATATCGGAAGAAATGCTGAAAGTCACATCAGCCATATAATCTTCATTATTAAGCTTCTGTGAAGTAACCGTACCGACTTTTATGCCGTTGATGCGCACGTCCGAACCAATGCTTAAGCCACCGACTTTCATAAATTCGGCCTTAAGCGGATAGCCTTTAACAACCTGCAAATCCGAAACGCGGTAAGCAAAAGCCAAAAACAACAGGGCGACAACCAGCACAACTAAGCCCATAATGGTTTCAACAGGTTTCTTTCTCATTTTATTACTCCATATTTTCTGTTACATTTGCAGCTTTATTTTCATCAGCCGGCGGACATGACTTTTTACGCTTGGCTTTGCCCATAGAAATAACACGGTCAATCAGCTCTTCTAAAATCATTGCGTCCTGCGTATAGCTGAACTCGCCCTCCGGTGCGATATAGTCTTCAGAGCCGCCCGGTTCTATTTCTATATACTTATTGCCCATAATGCCGGAACTGACAATGGCGGCGCTGCTGTCATCCGGAATCTGCACATGCGCGGCAATCTGCAATGTCAGCGTTGCCCGATAGTCGCTGTCCAGCACCGAATTAACCACGCGTCCGATATCCATGCCGGACATCCGGACTTTATTGCCGACCACCAAGCCGTCGGTGCGGTTAAACGTGGCATAAATTTGATAGTCCGTATCTTCTGCGCCTTTCCAGACATTGCGCTGCAGCTTAAATATAACCATACCCAATGCAAATACGCAGATAACGCATAAACCGATGATAAAGTTTTTAATTTCTTCTTTGCTGAAAGTATCCAAAATTTTACTCCGCTTTTGCTATATTTTTGACTATTATTACTCCAATAAAAACGATTTGTCATTAAAGTTTTTTGTAAAAAGTTGAAAATATTTGTTAAAGTTTAATAAAATGCTGTTAATATGGCATATATTGTTTGTGTTTTATGGAGCATTTAATGCTGGTTATTAAGAATGTCTGCAAATATTTTGGAAAGATTAAAGCGGTTGACGGCGTCAGCCTGAGCCTGAAAAAAAATGAAACCGTGGTAATGCTGGGCGAAAACGGCGCCGGAAAATCTACTTTATTTCGGCTTATCAGCGGCTATCTGGAAGCTGACAGCGGCTCTATAAAAGCCGATGAAACAGATATAAACTCCGGCCGCGTGGCTTATCTGAACAAAATCGGCTATGTTCCGGAAATTTCCGCCTTGTACGGCGAAATGACCACGGTTGAATTTTTGCTGTTTGCGGCAGAACTGAAAAAAATTCCGAACGAAACAATCAGCCCGAGACTGCAGAACGTTATTCAAAAACTAGACCTTAAATCTGTGGAATTTCAGCGGCTGGACACTTTATCCAAAGGCTTCCGAAAGCGGGCGGAACTGGCGGCGGCGCTGATGACTGAGCCGGAAATCCTGCTTTTGGACGAGCCGACGGAAGGGCTTGACCCGCTGCAAAAAGAGAGCATCCGCAAAATTATTAAAAACTATGCTAAAAATCATTTAGTGATTATTTCAACGCATGCTCTTGAAGATGTTGAAGCCATGGCGCAGCGGGTTTTGCTTATGCACAAAGGACGTTTGGCTGCCGAGACCGGAATTGCCAAGTTCAAAAAATCAGCGCCGGAAAGCTTGCTGGCTTCTCTCAAAAAAATGACCGGAGAATAAAAATGCAGCAATTTACGACTTTATTATTACGAGAACTCCGCAGCGGTTTCCGCGGCCTGCCGACTTATTTTATAATATTCACCTACTTGTTTGCCGCAATAGGCGCCGCTTTTTATTTTGGCTCATATCTGGCAATGCACGACACCGCTTTATATGCGGTGTTCTATGCACAGCCTATTATTTTAGCGGTGCTGGTTCCGGTTTTAACCATGCGGAGCTGGGCAGAGGAATACCGCTCCGGCACTATAGAATTTTTGCTTACGCAGCCGATATCTTTTACGGTTCTGACCATGGCAAAATTCTGCGCCGCTGTTTTATTCTGCCTGCTGATGACGCTGGGTCTGCTGCCGTTTATCTGCTATTCCGGCGGCTGGCTGCAGCTGGATTGGCAGAACGTTGCCTCAAGCTACGGCGGCTTGCTGCTGCTTATTTTATTTTACTGTGCCGCCGGATGCTTTATCTCATCTTTATCCCGCAGTTTGATTTTAGCCTATCTGGGCGGATTTTTCTTTACAGCGCTCTGGCTGGTTTTGCCGTATTCCGGCTTATACTCTATTTACAATAACTTTTTATTTGCCGAAGTCGGAATCTCTGATATTTTATATTTTATTTCGCTTGCCGCCGTATTTTTGTTTTTGAATATCATCGCCCTGCCGCTGCATAGCAATGCTCAAAAGCATAAAACCGCTAAATTCAGCCTGCTGACCATTTTAGCTTTGTGCGGAGCCGGATTTTTTAATTTTGCCGCCTCTAATCTTTTTGAAAGCAAAGCCGATTTAACTGCTTCGTCTTTTTACACTCCGAAGACCCAAACGGTTAACTTGCTGAATAATCTGGAAAAGCAGGTTATAATAGATGTTTACGCCGCAAAGGATTATATACAATCCAACCCCGACTATTTCCATTATATGCAGCAGGTTCAGCGCTTTCTGCAGCGTTACAGCAAAGCCGCCAAAGGCATGGTAACCGTAAATATTACTTATGTTGAGCCGTTTTCGGAGTTAGAAGAAAAAGTGCTGGAAAAAGGGCTGTATTTTGAAACCAATGCCGCGGGCAGCCGTGACTATTTTGGAGCCATAGTCCGCTCGCAAGACGGACGCGAAGCCGTTATAAAACAATTTCTGCTGCAGCGCCAGCCTTTGGCCGAAAAAGATATTGACATTGCCGTCCTCAAGGTAACAGAGCCGGAACGCCTGAAAAATATCGGCGTTTATGTGGACAATATGCAGAATTTGGAGGGCTTGCAGGAAATTCTCCTGAGCTGGGAAAATGATTACAATGTCTTCAATGTCTCGCCCTCTATGTATGACTTTTCCTCTAAAGTAGACATTATTGTTTTGATTAACCCTAAAGCGATTTCGGCAGCTTTGCGCTATGCTTTAGACCAATTTTTAATGCGCGGCGGCAAAGTAGCGGTGTTCTTTGATTTTTATACCGCCAGCCAATCCGATTTAACCAACGGCGAAGACTTGCAGATTACCGACTTTTTAACCAACTGGGGCGTTAAGCTGCTGAATCCGGCGGATGACGGAAAAACCGATAAATCTTTCGGCTATAACACGATGGTGCTGAAACTGAATAAAGCCCTTTTGTTTGAAATAGACAATCCGGCGGTTGAGGTTAAGCCGTTTATTGTCAATGAAAACGGACTTATCGGCGCGGTTATGGAAGGTTCATTTATCTCGCTTTATACTAAAAACCCGTTTAGCGGCAGCGAATTAGCCGCCGGCATGCGTCCGCTTCTGACGCGTTCGGCTGCTTCCGGAACCGTTGCTTTAGTCAGCGATGTAGATTTTTTGGAAGAACCTTTCTGGGTTGCCGAAAACTCGCCTGACCGCAACCCTTACAGCGTGATAGAAAAAAGCGGCAACGGCTTAGCGGCTAAATCTTTGATTGACTATCTGGCCGGCAATGCGGACTATGAGCAGCTCCCTCTGAACAGCATGATTTTGAATAAAGACAGCATCAGCCAGCGCCTGAATAAAAATATTTTCAGCAAAGACGAAGTGGAATACCGCGTTTTGCAAAATAAAATCAAAGAGCAGAAGCGGATTTTATTTGAAAACAGCAATGAAGACATGCAGATTTTTGAACAGCTGCGCCAAATCGGCGAGTCCGGACGCGAACTTTCTAAAAACGAACAGCAGCTGCAAAATCTGGATTATAAAATGAAACAGCAATACAGCTATGCCGTTGCCAAAATGATGATTATGCAGATTATTGCTATTCCGGCTTTGCTGGTTTTGCTGCTTTCGGTTTTGGCTAAATTTTTAATGCACCGGCTGATTAAGCGGATAAAGGAGAAATATAATGTCTAAAAAACTGCTGTGGAGCGCTCTGATTGTACTTGTTTTAGGGATTTTTGCCGCATTTTCCGGCTGGTATGCCCACCGCAGATTGGGGCTGAATGTCCGCGGAAACTACACCTTTGCCCAAACCCGCGGAAACATCGCGCGGCTGCAGCGCATAAAAATGACTACTGCGGACGGAGAAATAAATGTTTATGAAAAAGACGGAATTTGGTATCTGAAAGAAGCTGCTGATTACTTTGTCAATGCCGGACAGCTGGCCGCTTTTTATAATATGCTGAACAATTCCGTTATTGTTGCCGCGGATGAAAATAAAACCTCTGAATGGCAGAGCTACGGCTTGGACGACACCCAAAAAATTGCCGTAGAAACTTTTGACGACGATGGAAATCTCTTAGATAAAATAAATATTTCCGGCGGCAGCAGCGATGAAGAATTCCGCTATGCCAAACGCGATGAATATCCCTATGTCTATACTATCAGCGCGGTCGGGGCTTTTTCCGGTGCTGCCGGCGCCTGGATGCCGTTTCCGCTTTTGGAAATTCCGGCCAAGATTATAGAAAATATAAAACTGCCAGACGCCTCGCTGTCTAAAGAAGCCGTTGCCGCCTATCTGCCGAAATCCGCAAGCCTACAGAATCTTACCGCGGCGCTGTCATACATCAGCTATCAAGGCATTGCTTTCAAAAAAGATTTTACGGCCGATTTTCCGCAGGCGGCTCCTCATCAAATCAGGGTGGAAACCGAGATTGGCTTGGTTTATGTGCTGAATGTTTATCAGCCGGCAGAAAATGACTATTGGCTGGCTGTAAGTCTGGAAAGCACACGTCTGGCTCGTAAAGAAGTGCAGCCGTTTATCGCTGAAAATCAAAAATATTTTGCAGATTGGGTTTTCAACTTAGACGATTCGCAAGGCAAAATATTGTTTAACAGCCGCGCCGTAAACTTAACCGACAGCTTTCATTTTTAAGCTTAAGCGCGCCTTATTATCTGGCGCCGATTAGCGAAACCGAAGAAATTGTGTCGCCCATACCGACCAGAGTCAGCGGTTTGGCAATAATAATCGTCGGTACGGCAATCACATTGCAGCCTTCATATTCGCAGATTCCGGTTTGCACAAGCTCAGGCTTTTGTAAAAACGCAGCCAGCTCCTGCAGATTATTCAGGCTGATTTCCGAGACTTCCTGTCCATGCGCCCATAAAAGCTTGTCATGCTCTTCTATTTTGCCGGTTCCGGCTTTGGTAGCGGCAACTGTAGAAGCCAACATCATTCCGCGCAGATTCTGTTCCGGCAGCAGGCTGAAATCTTTATCCTGCAGCGTTAAATAAAGCCCGAACATATGCAGCTGAATACGCGGCGCTTTAGTTTTTTCTTTAATCTGCCACACAAATTCAAATAAACGCGGAGCGGTTAAATCCTCATGCGCCAATTCCAGATACTTTTGCCCGTCAATAACTTCCAGCGCATCCAAAGCTTCACGCTCATTCAAGCCCAAAGAGTCTGCCAGCGGCGCAATTTTTTCAATAATAGCGGCACGCACTTTTTTATCTTGGGTAGAGGCCAGCTCCAGATGAATAATTCCCCGCGGATTATGCTGCTTCCAATTTTTTATCAAAGCCACCGACTCATTTACTAACTCTACGCCGCGGCGTTTAGAGGTTAAATTATGATAGCCCGAAAGTATCAGATAATCATAGCCGTGCTGCGATAAATGCTTTACAAAGCCTTGATTTATAATCAAATCAATATTTGCCGGGTCATAGGTAGCGATAAAGCGGTTAGATTTCGGACAGGTAAATTCTTTGCCCCAAGCCGTAAACGAGTCGCCGATATCAAACTCTATAATCCAATGGATAAGAGGAGTTTCGTCCGCACGGTCAATATCGCAGGCACGGCAGGCCTTGCCGTTTTCATCTAGGCCCCAGAGATTCGCCAAAGGCAGAAATTGCTGAGCCTGCAGTTTGGGATGCGAATTGGTATGAACAAAAACATTCTGCACGCCCAGCACCGCCAAAGCATTAGCGACAATTCCGCCTTGACCGCCCATCTGCAGACGGTCATAGCCCAGATTTTGCCGCATCCATTCATAAACAGCTTTGTCATCGGTTATCCATTCTTCGGCAATACCGCGGCTAAAACACTTAGCAATACCGTGAACAGCATCCTGCGGCGTTTCCAGCAAAGTCCGCGGGCTGTTAAACTCCGCCTCGCTTAAACCAACAGCTTCTATAAGTTCGCCCAAGCGTTTGCCGCTGATTTTCAATACCGCGTCAATATTGGTATTAAAAGCCGTTGCTGCGGCATGAATTTCTTTGACTTTTTCCAGCTGAGCCGGAACACAGCCGTATTTCTGTTGCCAAAGCTTTTGCAATTCTGCTATACTCATTTTGTGCGCTCCATTTCTTTTAAGTGCAGATTAGCTAACGAGTTCATAATTAAACCGTTTACAGCCTGCTCAAAATCAAGATAATTCTGAGTTTGCAAAATCCAAGAGTTCAGCTCTTCGGAATTTACTTCGCTGTACTTGCGGTCGGTTTTAAGCTTGTTCAAAGCCTCGGCAAAATCGCCGTTATTAACCAGCAGATGAACTTCATCCGGCGCTTTAGGAAAAACAACAGCCGGCTTGTCTTCGCGTTTTTTAAATTCCACCAGTTCTTTTAAGCGGCGCAGCAAAGCTTCATCCCAAGTTTCCTGAATTTCCGGAGCAGCGGCTTTTTTAGACTGTACGCCGCTTAAATCCGCATATACTTTATTAAATTCGCTAATCAGCATAGCCCGTCCTTTAATCCCCGAAACGGCGTATTTTTTAATATTGGCTATATAGTTAAGAGCTGTTTCATTGCCGGCAGCTAAAATCTGCAGAACCTCTGTTTCATAGTCAAACGGCAAGCCGTCTTCCGCCAAACCGCGGACGGTTAAAGCTCCGGCCGCCAGCAGAACTTCCGGAGCAGTCACGGCGGCAGGGCTTGCTTCGGTAGGTTCTGCAGTTTGCTGAGTTTCGGCATTGCTTTCAATCTTTTCCGGCTGCGGCAACAGCGGAATAATCTTTTCGGCCAGCTGCAGCAATTCTGCGTCAGACAGCTCTGCCGGCAGAGTTTTTTCAGTCTCAGGCAAAACCGGCTGCGGCAAATTGTTCAGTTTATTTATCTGCGACTTTAAAGCGCCTATCTTTGAATTATAATCGTCAGCCAGCTGAGCGGCTAAATCTTCATTCAGAGTCTTTGTCAGCTCTATATTATAAACCACGCTGCCCGCGCAGCACAGCAGAACAATCAGGCAGGCAATACCGGCATAACTTTTTGATGTTTGCTTCGGTTTATTTTCAGCTGCAATGTTTTCAGCCGGTTTAACTTCTTCTTTTTTTTCAATTTTAGCCATTTTATGTATCCTTTTTCTTGACAAATTGCCGGATTATATTTCATATAGTTATAACGAAAAAAAGTTTACAGATGATAAACAAAAAAAGATAGTGGAATAAATAAATGATTGTCTTGGGAATAGAGAGCAGCTGTGACGATACCGGCGCGGCTGTGGTTACAGATGAAAAAGAAATTTTAGGCGAGGCTCTGCAGTCACAGGAAGAGCATAAACGCTACGGCGGCGTGGTTCCGGAAATTGCCGCCCGCGCCCATTTGGAACATGTGGATGAAATTGTCAGCGCTTGTCTGGAACGCGCGCATGTTTCCTTAAATGAGGTTGACGCTATCGCCGCTTCTTCGGGACCTGGGTTAATCGGCGGCGTGGTTGTCGGCGTTATGACGGCAAAGGCTTTGGCCTTGGCGCTGAACAAGCCGTTTGTTGCCGTAAACCACTTGGAGGGACATGCTTTATGCGCCCGCTTAGTGCATCCCATAGAATTTCCGTATTTGCTGCTGCTGGTTTCGGGCGGCCATTGTCAAATTCTGGTAGTTAAAAATGTCGGCGAATACGAGCGTTTAGGCACTACTATAGATGACGCCGCCGGCGAAGCTTTTGATAAAGTGGCAAAAATGCTGGGCTTGGGTTACCCCGGCGGTCCGATGATTGAAAAATTAGCCGCTATGGGCAACGATTCCCGCTTTACCCTGCCCCGTCCGCTTTTGAACTCCGGCGACTGCAATCTGTCGTTTTCAGGATTAAAAACCGCGGTGCGGAAAATTATTGAATCTTATTCGCCGGATGGAGAAGTTGAACACGCCATTTTGCCAAAGCAGGACGTTGCAGACATCTGCGCTTGTTTTCAGATGACGGCAACCGATTGTCTGGTGCGCAAGCTGGAAAAAGCCATTGCTTATTTTCAGCAAAAATATCCGAACGGACATCATCTGGTAGTTTCCGGCGGCGTAGCTTCCAACACCTATCTGCGCGGCAAGCTTAATCAGCTGGCGGAAAAGCACGGCTTGGAATTTGCTGCTCCGCCGATTCGCTTTTGCACAGATAACGGCGTTATGGTGGCTTGGGCTGGTTTGGAGCGCTTCCGTAAAGGCTATGTCAGCCCGCTTGATTTTAAGCCGCGTCCGCGCTGGCCGCTGGATGAAAACGCCCCTAAGGCCGCCGGCGCCGGAGGCGTGAAAGCTTAATGCGCAAAACTTCAGAAATTTTAGAAATTATGCGGATTTTTGCAAAAGAAAATCCCAATCCGCAATGTGAACTGCACTTTCATAATCCCTATACGCTTCTGGTGGCGGTAATGCTGTCGGCGCAAAGCACGGATAAAGGCGTAAATAAGGCAACGGAAGCTCTGTTCAAAATCGCCGACACGCCGCAGAAAATGTTGGATTTAGGGATTGACAAGCTTAAAGATTATATCAAAACCATCGGGCTTTATAATAACAAGGCTAAAAACATTATGGAAATGAGCCGGCAGCTTGCGGCTCATTTCGGCGGCGAAGTTCCGGCTGACCGCAATGTATTGACTACCCTTGCCGGAGTGGGGCGCAAAACCGCTAATGTGGTTATGAATGTGTGGTACCACAAACCGACTTTGGCTATTGACACCCATGTTATGCGTATTTCTCACCGCTTAGATTTCAGCCAAGGCAAAACGCCTCTGGAAGTGGAAAAAGATTTGCTGAAAGTTCTGCCGGAAGATTTAATCATCAACACAAACCATTGGCTGGTGCTGTTCGGACGCTATATCTGTAAAGCACAGCGTCCGCTCTGCGAAAACTGTCCGATAAGCGCCTATTGCCATTGCAGCGATAAGCGCATTTAGCTACATTTTACTTAAAGTCTGGGCAATATCCTTGCTCAGCTGATGAACAGCAGCGTTTTCAGCTTTTACCAGCTCAGCGATTGTCTCGCCGTTAACCGCGGTTTCATAAGCAGACTGACGGCGTTTTAAAACCACATTATCGGCATTAAGGATTGTCCACCAAGCCGAAAGCTTAACTTTTTGACCGCGGTAAGCTTCTATTTTGTTAATTTCTATTTTCACATTATAAGGCAGGGTCTCCGTATCATAGCGGGCGCTCTTAATATATGATTTAGGCAGATAAATCATTAAATCATTGGTAACCGTATTTTGCAAAACTGCAGGCAGAGCCTCGCCCCAGCGGCTGAATTCCAGCATATTGACTTTCTGCGATTTAGCATCGTAGGTCACCATTTGCGGACGGTCAAGCAAATCCGGTACATTGACAGTCTGCACGGCAACGCTGAGCTGTTTATCAGAAACTTTTTCCAGCCCCTGGCTGTTCATCATATAAAATGATGAATCCGGAGAACGCCAGCAGCAGGCGGCGGTTAAAAATGCGGCGCCGTATATAAAAAACTTTTTCATCTCGGTCTCCTTTTACCTTGTAACATTGCTTCCGGATGGCGTTCCAGATAATCAGCCAAATTCTGCACAGAGCGTCCGGCTCGGGACATTTGCTCCACCATGGCATTAAAGTTTGTGATAGTTTTTTCGGCTCTGGTGGCCTGCCCGTCTAAAAGCTTATCGGTTTTATTGGTTATGCTGTAAAGATTATCCATAATCGGCGGCAGTTTATCATCCAGCTCTTTTAACAGATTGCCCAGCTGCATCATATTTTCACGGAACGGAATTTCCTGCAGGTCTTTAGATATCATGCCGATAGAAGAAATAACCGTCGGAATTTCCAGATGTTCGCCGGTGCCGCGCAAAATTGCCGGAGCGCTCGGATCCATGTCTAATTCAATCATCAGCTGTCCGGTTAGATAGTTGGCGCTGATTAAGCGGGCGCGCAGACCTTTTTCTATCAGGCTGTGCAAAATTTCTTCCGGCGAAGCGTCCTGACCGTCTTTCATCTGAAAAGAGCGGTTTTGCTTAAACGTGATAAACACCGGCATTTTGAAAGTGCCGTTCTGCAGATTGGTAATCAGGCTGATTTTGGCAACCTGCCCGACTTCAACGCCTTTAAACACTACCGAAGAACCGACATTCAAGCCTTGAATAGACTCTTCAAAATATAAAACCACATACTGTGAATCATCAGAAGCAAACTTTTTGCCGACATAATGGAATATTATAGCAGCAAAAACTAAAAAGCCGGTTAAAACAAAAAGTCCGACCATTTTATAGGTTTTATTCTTTTGCATTTGCGTTACCTCTTGTTAAAAATTCCAAAACCTCGCGGTTAGGCGGATTCTTCAAAATATCATGCGGATTGCCTTTAGCCAAAATACTTTTGCTCATCGGGTCTAAAAAGATAGAATTTGTACCGATGGCAAAAATAGAAGCCAGTTCATGCGTCACTACCACAATCGTAGTGCCTAAACTGCGATTTATTTCAATAATCAAGTCATCCAGATTGCGGGAGCTGATAGGGTCAAGTCCGGCTGACGGTTCATCAAAATATACAATTTCCGGATCCAGCGCCAAAGCCCGAGCCAAACCGGCGCGCTTTTTCATGCCTCCGCTGATTTCGGACGGATAAAAATCATCAAACCCCGCCAAACCGACCAGCGATAATTTCAGCGAGGCCAATTCTTTAATTTCTGCCGCGGAATAATTTGAATATTGCTGCAGCGGCAGAGCGATATTTTCCGCCAAAGTCATAGAGCTGAACAGCGCCCCGCTTTGGTACAGAATACCGGATTTTTTACGGATTTCTTCCATTTGCGCGGCAGAAGCCTTAGCGATATTGGCGCCGTCAATAAAAACATCTCCTTTAAGCGGAGGCAATAACCCCGTAAGCACCCGCAGCATACTGCTCTTGCCGCAGCCGCTTCCGCCCATAATTATAAAAATATCGCCTTTGTTCACGGTAAAATTTGCATTTTGCTGCAAAATATAACTGCCGTAGCCCATAGTTAGATTTTTTACTTCAATCATCGCCGTCATATATCAAGCTCCTGACAAATAACGGTAATAATACCGGTTGCCACAATCATCCAGACAATCGCGCAAACCACCGAACGCGTGGTGGCCAAACCGACGCTGTCGGAGTTTCGCCCGCAGTTGACGCCCTGATAGCAGCCGCATAAGGCGATAATTACGCCAAAGCAGAGGCTATGGAATAAGCCGACTAAAAAGTTGCCTAAATGAAAAGCATTAAACGCATATTTCCAATATTCCTGACACGGCAGCCCGATAAGCACCACGCCGATAAAAGCCCCGCCGACCATTCCCATAAAATCAGACAGCATTGTCAATATCGGCATAGCGATAACCAAGGCCAAAAGCCGCGGCAAAACCAAAAAATCTATACGCGACAAGCCCATGGTTTCCAGCGCATCCAGCTCCTCATTTACCTGCATGGTGCCAATGGCGGCGGCATACGATGAGCCGGTGCGTCCGGCCATGATAATACCGACCATAATCGCCCCCATAATCCGACACATACCGATAGTAACTAAGCTGGCTATATATATCTGCGCGCCGAACTCCTGCAGCTGCACGCCGCCGACAAAAGCTAAAATCAAGCCGACTAAAAAGCTGATTAAAGCCACAATTCCCAGCGCTTTGGGACCGCAGTCCTGCAAAGCTGCCAAAAAATCGCTGCCGCGCATAATGGTGTTGGCCGTAAACAGCCTGCCGACAGCGCCGAACGCCTGCCCGCAAAAATGAAACACCTTGGCTGTAAGCTTGCAGAGGCTGATAGTTTTATAACCGATATTTTCCACAAATCCCAGATTATTTTCATCCGACTTAGCCGGAGAGCGGTCTACCTCAAACGCCAGCCGGATTAAATCTTGAATATTCTGCGGCAAGCCTTTAAGCTCGGTTTTTATATTCTGCTTTTTAGCTTGCTTGACCGTATCAAAAATCAGCAGCAGCAGCGATGAATCCCATTCTTCTAAATTAGCGGCGCTGAAATATATACATTGCGGATTCTTCTTAACCGCGCTGCGGATTTTCTGCAAAACCGCAGCTCCGTCAAATTGCTTGAAACTTCCGGAAAAACAAATAGCCAAACAGTTGCTGTCTGTATGCAGAGCAACATTCGGTTGCTGATTATTTGTTTTTTCCGTCATGTTCATTTTCCAAAGCTTCGTAAAGTTCTTCGGTTTCCATTTCATCCAGCGTTTCCACCGGAACAGAATAGTCGCCGTTAAACCAGCGTCCCAGGTCAATATCCGCACATCTTTTAGAGCAGAACGGAGCGTATTTGTCATCGCTGAACAATTTATGGCAAATCGGACATTTATGCGTTTTGATGACATTATCCATAATTTTATGGCTCCACGCGTCCGGTTCCGCAGCAAGTCGGGCATTCAACCGTATACAAATCGCGCAGGCTCGGGCGGCGGCGCTGACGCAGAATTTCTACGTTTCCGGCGCGGCTCAGTCCCAGCACGCGACTATGACATATATCATCGGCCAGCTCTTCTTCCAAGGTTTCCATAACTTTTTTCATAAAGCGGTATTCCGAAGAACCGGCAAAATCTATAATGATTTTACCCGAAAGATTGCGCAGACGGATTTGACGGGCGATTTCTTTAGCCGCTTCAATATTGAGGCTGTCCAAGTCGCCGACATTGCGCTTGCCGGCGCTGTCAACATCAATCGCCACAAAAGCGCGGGTTTCTTCAATATGCAGATTGCCGCCGTGCTTTAATTTTACGGTGCGGTTCAAAGCTTCTACAATCGCATCGTCTATGCCGAACTCTTCAAAAGCCTCTTTCTGCAAAGTCACGGTGCCGGAAAATACGGCTTCTACCTGCTCTTTCAGTTTCGGCGTATCTACCACAATTTCTTTTAAGGTATCTTTATAGCGGCGGATATATTCAAACAGCGGATTTTCTTTGGTATAAAGAACTGCCGGTGCAGTTAAGGTACGGGCTTTTTTGCGGATATTTTCATAAGTTTCGCGTAAAGCTGCCATTTCTTCTACCAGCTGGTTTTCAGTTGCCTCGGTTGAAGCGGTGCGCAGAATCCAGCCTTCCTGCCCCAAACAATGCTCCTGCACAATTTTTTTGTAAGCAGCTGCTTTTTCAGCATCTTCAATTTTATAAGAAGCTTCAACATCAAATTTAAACGGGCAATAAACCAAATAAGTTCCGGCCAGCTGAATATTGCGGACAACTTTGGCGCCTTTTTCGGCTCTTTTTTCCTGAGCCACCTGCACCACCACACTTTGCCCCTCGCTCATATTGGATTCTTTCAGAGCCGGCTCATACGAATTTAAAAAGGCCTCGTGGCCGTCGCCGATATTAACCATAAAGCCGATGCGGTCATTAGCCAAACTGATTTTTTTGCTGATACGGCCTAAATATACATTGCCTTCCAAAGCGCGGTTTTCATTATAAATATCAATTTCCATCAAACCGGTTTCATCAAAAACGGCAATGCCTGCAGCTTCGTCATTACGGTCAAATATAATTTTTTCTGCTTTCATCGGATGTTCTCCCCTT
>ERZ1034855.327-NODE-327-length-21529-cov-10.118935_pt1 | contig 21529 bp, 14 predicted proteins | sample MGYA00520699_ERZ1034855 | MGnify/ENA primary metagenome ERZ1034855 (study PRJEB33766, sample SAMN09781730) | gut metagenome | biome: gut microbiome | host: Homo sapiens | place: Madagascar | study: EMG produced TPA metagenomics assembly of the PRJNA485056 data...
GGCTACAATTTTAGAAAAAATGTTGGAAAACTGCAAAAAAGCCGGATACTATCCGACTCAGAATATTGAAAAAATCGCTAAGGCAAAAAATATGATGTTCGGCGACGGCGAGTGGCAGCGCTGCCCTTGCGACGGCAATAATGAAAAAAGATATTGTATTTCCGAGCTTTGCCGCAGCGATATTGAGCGTGACGGTATATGTCATTGCCGCTGCTATCAAAAAGCCAGTTCCGATAAATAATTTATGACCGAGGGGCGCCTTTTTCGGGCGCCTTTATTGCCGAATGACTGACCCTAAATTTATACATTTGCGTGTACATACCGCTTATTCTTTATCGTTAGGCGCCATGCTGGTGCCAAAATTGGTGCATAAAATGCATGATTTAGGGATTCCTTGCTGCGCTATTACCGACCGAGGCAATTTGTTTGGCGGCAAATGCTTCTCAAAATATGCCTCAGATGAGGGAATTAAGCCGATTCTCGGCTCTGAACTCTGTGTGCATAATGAGGATTCGGAAAACTTGGCGCTCTCTAAAGGCAAGGAGCTGCTGCCGGATAGAATTATTTTGCTGGTAAAAGATGAAACCGGCTATAAATCCATTATGAAAATGTTCCGCCGCTATTATCTGGATAATATGGAACACAGCGACACGCCACAGCTTACTATGCAGAATTTACGGGATTTCAGCGACGGGCTTATTTGTTTTACCGGCGGCTATGAAGGGCCAATCGGACGGTTGATTTTGCAAAACCGTAAAGATGAAGCCGAGAAAAAACTGCTGGAATATAAAGAGATTTTTGGCGACAGATTGTATATGGAAATTTCCCGCGTCGGCTATGAAGAAGAAAAAAAGACCGAGTCGGTATTCTTGGAGCTTGCCTATAAACATAATATTCCGCTGGTGGCAACAAACGATGTTTTCTTTTTTGATGAAAGCATGTATGAGGCGCATGACGCGCTTTGCTGTATTGCCGCCGGAGAGTATGTGGCTAACGAAAACCGCCGCAAATATCTCCCCGGCAACCATTGGCGAACCGAAGCCGAAATGGTGGAATTGTTTAAAGATATACCGGAAGCGGTTGAAAATACGGTAAATATTGCCAAACGCTGTAATTATCTTTCCTATAAAATGGAACCTTTGCTGCCGATATTTATTTGTCCTGAGGGCAAAACTCAGGATGAGTTCATTACCGAAGAAGCCTACAAAGGCTTAAACGAGCGTATGAAAATCCAAGTTTATCATGACGGAATGAGTGCGGAAGAGCGCGCCGAAATAGACCGTCATTATTATGAGCGCTTGGATTATGAGCTGAGCGTTATTAAGAAAATGGGCTTTCCGGGCTATTTCCTTATCGTGTCAGACTTTATCCGCTGGTCAAAAACTCACGGCGTGCCGATTGGTCCGGGGCGCGGTTCCGGTGCCGGTTCCATTGTGGCGTGGGCGCTGAAAATTACTGACTTGGATCCGATTCGCTTAGATTTGCTGTTTGAAAGATTTTTGAATCCGGAACGTGTTAACATGCCGGATTTTGACGTGGACTTGTGTCAGGAAAACCGCCATAAAACCATTGAATATGTGCAGAAAAAATATGGCTACGACCATGTGGCGCAAATTATCACATACGGTAAATTGCAGTCAAAAGCCGTGATTCGCGATGTGGCGCGCGTGCTGCAAATGCCGTATAGCCAAGCTGATAGAATTTCCAAAATGATTCCGCCGGGGCAGGGCGGTAAAAACCCGACTTTGCAGGAAGCCTTAGACCAAGTTCCGGAGCTGGAAGAAATGCGGGTAAAAGATCCGCAGATTAACAAGCTGTTTGATATTGCCATGAAACTTGAGGGGTTGTACCGCAACTCCGGTATGCATGCTGCCGGAGTGGTTATCGGCGACAGACCGCTGGATCAGCTGGTGCCGCTTTATAAAGACCCGCGCGCTGAAATGCCGGTTACGCAATATGATATGAAGTTTGTGGAAGAAACCGGTTTAATCAAGTTTGACTTTTTGGGCTTAAAGACGCTTACGGTTATCAAGCGAGCTGTGGACTGGGTAAAGAAAACCCATGGCATAGAGCTGGATATGGCGGCGGTTCCGCTGGACGACAAGCCGACCTATGAGCTGATGCAGGAGGGCAACACCAGCGCTATTTTCCAATTTGAATCCTCAGGCATGCGCGATGTGATGAAGCAAATCAAGCCCGACCGTTTTGAAGATCTAATCGCCGTTATTTCTCTTTACCGCCCGGGACCGATGGATAACATTCCGACTTATATCAACCGCAAGCACGGACGGGAAGAGATTAAATATCTGCACCCTGACTTGGAACCGATTTTGGGCGAAACCTACGGAATTATGGTGTACCAAGAGCAAGTGATGAAAATTGCTCAGGTTTTGGGCGGCTATACTTTGGGCGGCGCGGATAAGCTGCGTAAGGTTATGGGTAAAAAAATGCGCGATGAAATTCCGCACCAGCGCCAAATGTTTACTGACGGAGCTATCAAAAAAGGCATAGACGGCGAAGTTGCCAAGACTATTTTTGACCAAATGGAAAAGTTTGCTTCTTACGGCTTTAATAAATCGCACGCTGCCGCGTATTCGCTGATTTCTTACCAAACGGCGTATTTAAAAGCCCACTATCCGGTGGAATTTATGTGTGCCATTATGGACTTTGATATTACCAATACCGAAAAAGTGCTGTTCTACACCGAAGAGTTCAAAAAAATGGGCTACAAAGTGCTGACGCCGGATATCAATATGTCCAACGCTTTGTTTAAGGTGGAGGGAAACAATATCCGCTTTGCTTTGGCCGGATTAAAAGGCGTGGGCGAAGCCAATATGAACGCCATTGTTGAAGAACGTGAAAAGAACGGAAAATTCAAAGATTTATCAGATTTTATCCATCGTGTAGATGTTAAGCAGATAAACCGCAAGCAGCTGGAACAGCTGATAAAAGCCGGTGCGTTTGATTGTTTAGATACAAACCGCGGCAAGCTTTTCGCCAATATTGAAAACATCATGCGCCATATGGCGGCGGCGGCCGAGCTTAAAACCAGCAGCCAGACTTCTTTGTTTGGCAGCGAAGAACTGAACGCTAAAGTAAAATTGCAGGATAAACCGGATTGGCCGGCTTTGGAACGCCTGCAGCTGGAGGCGGAAGCTATAGGATTTTATTTGTCGGCGCACCCGCTGGATGTTTATAAAGAAAGCATGGAGCGTTTGGGTGTCACTACTTACGCCGATGCGATAAAAGGGATAAAAACCGGCGATACGATTTACGCCAACCTTGCCGGCTGCCTGCAAAGTTTTCAGCGTAAAATCAGCAAGAGCGGCAAGCCTTTTGCTTTTGTAAAGCTTTCAGATACGACATCGGCCTACGAGGGCTTGTTATTTTCGGACGGAATAACTAAATTTGAACATGCTATAAACAGCGGTTTGCCGCTTTATGCAAAAGTAAAAATAGAAAAACAGGCTGGCGATATGCCGCCGCGCATGCTGTTTAATGTTATTAAAACCTTGGATGAAGAAATTACTGAAAATTCAAAGGGTTTGATTATTGTTGTGAACAATGTTGAGGCTGTGCGCCCGATTCGCGAGGCTTTGTCGCATGAGCGCTATGGCACAAATAAAGTTTATATTAAACCGGAAAACGACGACTGGGATATTCGTATAGAACTTAAAAACGGCTATGCTCTGGCGGATGGAAATTTGCTTTCATCTATAAGGGCAATTGCCGGAGTTACTTTAGTAAAGGAAATCTAAAATGAAACTGACATTCCTAAAAATTATCCTGAATACGGGACGCTTGCTGAAGAAAATAGCAGAAAATTATAAAGTCATAGTTTGGTATGCTTTAATGCTGACTGTTTTGTCTGCGGCCATGGGCTTGCTGCCGTCATGCCAGCTGGGGCGCGAAGGCGGCTGGTGGTGCTATTTGGAAAATGATAAAGGTACTTTTCCGCTGTATTTGTTTGCCGCCGATAAATTTTTGTTTTTTCTGCTCTGCTGTCTGTTTTTTATGGATTTTTACGGTTCAGCCTTTAACGGACAGAATTTTAAGCCGAAGAATATGCTGTTATTTAACCGCCGCCGCTTGCAGATTCTCGGATTTTTAATGGGTGTTGTCTTTTTGCTGCTGGGTTCTGTAGCGGCAGTTTTTGCGATTATGCTCAAAAAAGCCAATCCGGATTGGCGGATTGAATTTATATATTTTGTAATGGCGTTTATTTGCTGCTGGGTGCCGTTTATTCTTTTGCGTCTTTCTCCGGCAATCAGCTATGCTTCCGGCGGAGAATTTCCTCCGTTTAAGCAGATATGGCAAAAAACATCTGACCGCAGTATTCATATAATTTTTTCGTATGTAATAATTTTTGTTATCATAAATTTTGTGTCGCTGTACGCCAATGTGCTGTTAAAAATTTTGATGCTGAGCAGTTTTAACTTTGTGACTTCAGTTGCGGCGGACTTTATTTATAACAGCCTAACTTTAATATATATTTCCGTCTTTATGATGCTGTTCCGTTCTATGCACGAAATTTTGGAGTCCGAAAATCCGAGTCCGTCAGATGAAAATACAGCTATGGATTCGCCAAAAAATGATGCGGTATTGCCGGCAGCCGAAAACGATAGCTCCAGAGTCAAAAAATCGGCTAAAAAAGTAAAATCGGCAAAATCTCGCAAAAATAAAAAGGAAAAAAAGTAAATTAAAAAGAAAGCCGCCGGATAAGTTAATCTGGCGGTAAGTTTATCTAGTCTTTATCGTGTTTTGGAAAATCCTTAAAATCACGAGGTGGAAATCTGTGTTTTTCTCTGCCTTCAAACTCCTTTTCGTGATGCTGCATGCGGGCTTCCAATTTAGCTTTTTGTTCCGGCGTCAATATCGCTTCAAATTTTTTCATGTCGGCTTCGCGGATTTTATCCATTTTTTCGCGGATGTTTTTCATCTCTTTCATCAGCGGTTCAATTTCTTTTTGGCTTTGCTCTCGGATTTCTTTTGCCTTGGCTTTTTGCTCATCGGTCAAATCTAAGAATTTATTCATTTTTTCCGGTTCCGGACGTTTGCGCATTTCTTTATGATGTTTAGGCATTCTATCTGTCTGTTGAGCCGGTTCTGCCGGATTCGCTGCCGCTTCGGCAAAAGCGTTGGAATAAGCCGAAAAGGCGATTAGGGTGGAAAGTGCGGTGGTCAGTAATAATTTAGTCATTGTTTTTTCTCCTTTAGAAAACTTAATTTTTGAGCTAATATTTTGCGTGCGTTAAACAGTCTAGACTTAACTGTTCCCTCGGCAATTTTCAATTTATCGGCAATTTCTTTTTTCAAAATACATAAAAAAGTAAAAACCGCCGCTGATAAACGACGGTTTGCAAAATCAGTAACTTACGCTTGCGGTGTATCCGCTTCAAAGCTGTCATTATCTTCTTCGTCAGGATTATACTCAATTCCGAGTTTCGCCAGCATGTCGTCGTTGATGTCTTCACGCTGTGCCACAATCCAATCCGGAACATTCGGGCATGGCGGAAGCTTAGCCAACTTGCGCATTTTTGGGTCAAGATAATAACGCGGAGAATCTGCCATAATCGGACGGTCAATGTAGCTTTGCATTAAGATAACTTGCTTCAGCAAAGGCAAGCTCAGCAGCTGAGTAGCGCTGATAACCGGCACGCCTTGCATTTGATAGCTAACATTTTTAGCCAGCGGGTTAAAGTCTTTGCCCAAACTGCCCTCTGTTCGGCTGAAAGACGAAACCTGCACGGTTTTGTTGCCTATCATCTTAGAAAAACGCTGGGCGGTAACCTCGTTGTTTTGCGAAAGAATAATCTTGCAGGCGGTGGTGGAAATCACGGTTTCCAAGTCATCTTTACCATATTTACCGGAGATTTGCCCCAAGTCTTGTCCAATCAGCAAATAAGATACTTTCTGACCGCGGCCTACGGCCGGACCGTCAATAATAGCTTTCATTTTCGGCATTTGCGGGAACTCGTCCAAGATGAACAGAGTAGGGAAAGGTCCCATTTTGCCGTCGGTTTTATTAACGTGGTTAGGTGGGTTAGAAATCAGGTAAGATGACATAAGCTCAATAAACGTACTGCTGATAACGCCCAAAGCGCGCGCATCTACTTGGTTTACGGACAAATAAACCGAAATCGGCTTCCATTCTCCGGTAACCGGGTCTTTCATACCGCGCAAATCGCGGAACTGAATATCCGAAAAGCTGGTGCGGGCTTTCACGGCTTGGTTCTTAAAGCAGCCGATACCGGCAAAAGCAGTAGAAAGCACGGAGCCGCGCTCCTTATCCGGCATACTGCTAAGTGAGCTTAATTCTGTGATACAGCGCTGCGAATAACCAAAGTTGCGGGCTTCTTTCACAGCTTCTTCCAGCATATCATGCGTCGGGTCGGCCATGGCCGCCATTTGGTCGCCCTCGTCCATACGGCGCTGAATTTCTTGAGCGGCGTTAATCTGCGCTTCGGTAATCCATTCCATAATCATAGCAATGCAGGCTTCACGTCCCATCCAGCGGGATGGCAGCAAATTCCAAGTGCCGATTGGCAGATAGTTTTCCATGGTTAAAGTGCCGTTTTTCAAATTTTGAATAGCGCGCGGAGCCGCCGGATCGCGCATTTCCATATAATAGCCCTCCAAAATCTCTTTATCTTTGGCGTCCAGCTTGCCCTCATAAATACGCCCGATAAAATAGTCGTTGGCGCGGGCGCGGTCGCATTTTGAGGCCACAAAGTTAATAAAGCCGGTTAGTGCGGCGCGGCCGGTGTTTGCCCAGTGCGGATCGGCGCCGCCTTTAGGGTCTTCCACCAAAATATTGCACATAGAATCCACATACATGTCGCGGTCCGGACCTGCTTCCGGCATAGAGTTAGGCGACAGCGGGTTCCAGCTTGGGTAATAAATACCCTCGCTCGGGTTATCTTCGGCACCCCAGTTGATGATAAACACCGGACCTACTTTGGCACGGGCGCCGCTGGTAGAATAGCAAAGCTCCGGTTTCGGGTCGTTTACAATAATGCTCAGCTTGGCCGAGTTAAAAATTGTCGGAATCACCACGCCGGCGGTTTTACCGGTACCCGGAGGAGCGCAGCACAGCGTAGCCAAGGTTTCTTTCAGCATTAAAAAGCGGCCTTTGAATTTGCCCACAACCTGACAAAAGCCGTCAAATCCGAGCAAAGCCATTTTGTTAATGTCGCGCAATTCGGCGATTCGCGCCGAACCTTGGGTGTTGACTTGGAATTTATACGGACTGAGCAAAGCGCCGACAATCAAACCCACCGGAATAGTGATAAACGGCAGCAGCGGCAGCCATAAGCTGAGTGAAAAAGAGCCGTTGTAGCGGATGAGCTGCTTGAACCATTTCAGGTACATAGCCCACAAATGCCCTGGGTTGTCTACAATCGTGGCTAAAAACTTATTTATCATCTCAAAAGAGGCTTTAGAAACGCCGTGACCGACCAAATATGACAAAGGTAGGGCAAAAATAAAGAGGAAAATCGTTAAGCCCAGACAAATAAGAAAAGTAATCATCATCCAGCGGACGGCGCTGTCATATTCTTTCCATTCTTCTCCACGTTCTTTTAGTGCCATTTTATCCTCTACTTAATACTTTTCAAAATCTTGCGCAGGCGGTTAAGCTCTTTGCGGTCAATCTGTCCTTCGGCTTCATCCAGCGATTTAGAGAACAGATGAATTTCTTTTGGAGCGCCGCGGTTGATACGGGTTACTTCAATATCCATTTTGTTCCAAATTTCAAACATATCATCGGCGTTGATGATGTTAGCCATCTGCACAACCACATACGATTTGATTTCTTGTTCAAAATCTTCTTCCGCCAGTTTATCACGAATTATATTGCGTGCAACATCTAATTTGCGCACCGGTGAAATTCTGTGGCTGTTTTCGGAGAACCAAAGCGGCTCTTCGCCGTTAAACAATTCTTCATCAGCCAGCCAGTCGCCGTTTTCTTTATCCACCAAGCACAGGCAGATTTCCGTATCCGAAACGCCGACAAAATCTATGAGCGTGTTGTTTACATTTACGCCGGCAATAACATCATAGCCTTTTTGCTGCAGGCTGTCATAAACCGGACTGCGCGGCGCGCTGCTTTCGCCGGAATCATCGTCAGAGCCGCTGTTGTTTTGCTTGTTATTGCGGTTTGGCTTGTCGCTGCGGGCGTCTTGTTTATTTTTTTGCCGCTGGTCTTTGCCGCTGTTATCGCTGCTGCGGTCGTTCTTATTGCGGCGGCTGTTGCTGCGCGGCTGAAAATCTTCGTCTTCTTCCTCTTCGTCATCGTCAAAAATCGGCTTTTTGGCCGCACGCTTAGTATTATTATCCTTATTTTTACGCGGAGGAATATTGTCTTCTTCGTCATCCTCATCATCAAAGACCGGTTTTTTAGCTTTTGCCGGTTCTTTTTTCTTTAGAATATCGGCTTTTTCAAAAGAATCTATGTCTAAATCAAAATCATCGTCGTCATCGTCAAATTTGAACAAAGCATGGTCTATAGCTGACGGAATATCGGCCTTTTTAGCGGTTTTAGCCGCAGCCGGAGCTGCCGGAGCCGCCGCCGGACGTACCTGAGACGGCAAAACCGCGCTGCCGCCGACGCCTGCCGTTACCGGAGCCGCCGATTTGTTGTCGGCATAATCGGAAATCGGCATTCTGAAGCCCACGCCCGCCGGTCTGATTTGTTTATATGATTTTCTCTTTACTACGCCGTATTTGTTGTTTGTTTTCATAACGTTAAGCGGAGTTTTAATCAGGCGGCGGTACAAAGCCAGCGGCGATGTTATAATATCATAAATAATGCGTTCCCAAGCCACCATGCACAGCGTCCACCAGCCGGTAATAAGCATAGGGAAAAAGGTTACGAGAATAATCACAAAAGCCCATTCTTTCGGTGCGCGGATAACCCAGCCTGCTTTCCAGAGCGCGTAAGCTTGTCGCCAATGATCGGGCCAAAAAATATCAAAATGCCAGTTGCAGAGCATAATCACGCGGATGCCCTCTATGAAGACAATGCTCCATAGGCATCCCACGATAAGTATTCTTGCAAAGACAATTAAGGATTTCACCCGTCTTACTCCATTTTTTTCTTGTCAGTATAAAACAAATTTATAAAGAGAGTGTTAATTGATTTCATTTTCTATCTTTTCAACAATTTCTTTACGGAATTCGGCTGAATTTGCCTGCGGATTCTTTTTATTTTCCAGTTCAATACGCTCCTGCACCAGTTGTTCTATGGTCTTTTTCTCCTCAATTTTCAGGTTTTTGATGTTTACTTCAGGCATTCCGCCGCTGTATTTATCCAGCCCGCGGTTGGCAAACCAGCTCAGCGGTTTCATAATCAGATTCATGTATTTATATTTTGCCAGCACTCTCCAGCCCAGCAAAACTATCGGCAGATAGGAGAATATGCCCAAAAGCATAAAGATATCGCTGGATTTCAGCACGCCGCCGTCATTCCAGTAGTTGCGGATAGAAGCATAGGTGTGCAGCGAAAGAATGTTTATCTGATAGCAAAACAAAAATACTTGCCAGTACATCAGCAGCAGAGCTGCGCTCCATAAAGCGCCGGCAATCAGCACGCAAAGGTAATGAAGACTCTTTTTAACCATTTTTAGCGGCTCCGCGATTGAATCAGAATTTGATTGAATACATGGTTGCTGTTATCCATAACCTTTTCAAATTTGTTGCTGTTCAGAACTTTTTCTTTCCATTGCGACAATTTTTCTTTGCGGGACTGGTTTTGCTCCTGCGAGTATTTGTTGCTTGCCATTGTCTGGCTGAACTGGCTGTTGATTCCATCCAGAGCAGACGGCGAAAAACGTTCTTTGGCGTCTGCTTTCAGGTCGTAAGAAACAATTTGCTTATGGGTTTTGGCCAATATTGCATCGCCGAGCTTGTCAAGGTTAGATAATTTCTGCATATTTTTATAACTCTTAATGGTTTCATTAGATACGCCGCTGTCCAGCATTTTGTCATTTTTGCCGTAGCGGGCGTAGTTAAAGTTGCCTTTTTCCAAATCATTTGCCAGATTGGTTTTGCAGTCAATGGTTTGCTGAGCCAATTTACCCAAATAAGCTGCTGTGAATTCTGCTTGTTTTGCTTTAATAGCTTCTTTGTCGGTAATCCCCTCTCTTGCCGATTTAAGCTCTATCGCTAAATTAGCGTTTTCAATGGTTTCTTGGATTTCTTTGGCTTTTTCGGCGGCTCTTTTGCTTAGTTTTTTATCAATATCCGCCGCAGTCAAATCGCCGAGATTCCATTTAAATTTTGCGGCGCGGGTTAAACGTCCGTTATCCATTCCCTCATAGGCCATTTCAACCGCGGCCATTTCAACGCCTAAGCCGTAAACAGAGGCGGCAAATTTTTCGGTCTTGTCATAATTTTTGATAGTGGTCTTGACTTTATCTGCGCAGGCTTGCGGATTTTGTTTATATTCTTGATTTACAATCTCAATAAATTTTTTATCTTTCGGCTTAGTCGGATCAAACGTTGTCCATGTCTGCGGGTCTTTGCCTAAGTTATCGTTAATATCTTTCCACATGGCAAATCTTTGGTTTTTAGATGCAGCATAGTCATCTTTCAATTTAGTAACAGCCCCGCCCAGCACATATTCGCCGTTCTTTTTGAAGTCGCTGACTTTTTCCTGTTTCTTTTCTTCTTTTTCTTTTTGGGCTTTTTTCATCTGGCGGTCGCTTTTGTCGCACAAATAGTCCACGCCGTCGCAGGCTTTGCTTACAAGCTTGTTAAGCCCCCAGCTTGCCGCGGCCAAAAACCACTCATTGTACATATAGTCAATAATGTCTTGTTCTCTAATTTTGTCGCCCTGATAATTATTTTTGCTTTTATCGTCTTCCGGAGCGTCTTCAACCGTTGCTTCGTTAATATCTTCGTCTTCTTCTTTTTTCTTAGGCTGAACATTAACTTTTACCGGTTTTTCAGCAACTTTAACTTTTAAGGCTTCTTTTTCTTCGCCGCCGACTTCCAGCCCCTCTTCGTTTGCTGCTATATTAACTTTCAGCTCCGTTTTTTCGGTCTGGCTTTGCTGTTTCTCAGTAGTCTGACCTTTGAATAGCGGTTTTCCGCTGATGGCCGGAGAGTTGCCGTCTTCATCTTTGGTATTTCCGGCTTTGGAAATTTCTTCAACCGTCAAGCCCTCGCGGTCGGCTTCCATAGATACGCCCAAGGTTTTTAATTCTTCCAGTTGAGCCGTATAAGTTGTTTGGTGCTGCTTAAATACATTTCGGTCGGCTTCCGGTAATTCCGGACGTTCGGTATTGGCTTTGTCGCAGGCGGCAACGGCTTGCTTGGCCGTAAAGGTGGCAAATGTTTCGCCGGTCATCGGCTGTTTCAATTCTAAAAAGGAGCTGAGCTGTTCCGGTTTGATTGCTCCGTTGTCGGCAAGTCCTTTTACTCTTTTAACGGTTTCAACCATTTTGTCCAATTTAACCAGACCCATATTCTTTTTGTCGCCGACTTTAGGGAAAACTCTCTTAGCAAACTCCTTAGATTCCAAAAGCTTGGGATTTTTTTCCAGAATAGCTTTCAGTTTGTCGTCAGAATCTTTATTTTCAATCGCTTTCATAAATTCTGTTGCTGCTCTAGCCGCTTGAACATCTTTTGCCATGAGTAATACTCCTTTTTTTAATCTTTAATGCCAATATACCATATAAAATGATTTTTGTCTATTATTTTTTAACTAAACTTTGAGTCTTTTCAAAAAGTTACCGATTTCCAAATTAACGCGGATGCCGTCTTTCGGCGTAACTTTTAAAAGCCCGAACCAGCGCGGCTTGATTTTGCTGAAATCAATCGGCGCAAAAATTGCCGGATTGGTTGTCAGAGCTTTAAATGCGCCGTCAACATCTTTTTGAGCAACCCTGAAATAGTTGCTGATGAGCTTGTCGGCGTCTACCGGAAAGTTTTTGGCGGCCAAAGCTTCGGTAAATTTACGCTGTCTTTCTTTGCGTTCCATATATTCTTCATACATCAGGCGTTTAATTTGCTTTTCTTGATATTTTAAGAATTTTGCCTGATAGGTCAGCTCGCAGCCCTCCATGTCTATCAAAATTTCTACATAAGAAATTACGGCCAGCTGCAAATCGGTGTCAGTCAGCTTTTCGGCAAAGTTTAAAAAGGCTTCGTCTGAAGAGTTAAGCGGAAAATTGCCGATTTCCTGCGGAAACATTTTGGTTAAAAGCACCCATCCGGCAACCACGTCGTCAGACAGAATTTTGCCGATGCTCGGTTTATAGTTTGGATATAAGTCGTCAATTTCAAACAAGCATTGATATGGCTTGTTTAAATGCGTCATAGAAAGTTTGTTTACGGAGTTATAAAAGTTCAAAAAGGCCTGAGCCAGTTCCGATTCATCATTGCCCAGCATAGGCTGGTCATGGGTTTCCTGCGCCTCAACTTTGGCGTCTTGCAGGGAAGAAACCAGCATTTTATCCAAATCTTCATCCGACATGGTTTCATTAACGGCTTGTCCTTGAGGGCTGAGTTCAGTTGTATAATCAACCGGCGCAATATCATCATCATCCGCTTCTTCATTGCTTGGAGCAGGCTCGTTATTTTGCGGCCGGCTGTTTGTTTCATCCGCCGGTGCGCCGCTATCCACTTCGTTCATGGAGTCGTTAATAAAACTGTCTAACAGTTTTTCAAAATCATCATCTTCTAAAACGTTGCTATCAGACATACTTTTTTCTCCTGAATATCTGCATAATCTTTACTTGCATTTAACAGCAAGACTCATTAAGCTGCATTATAATGCAAAGATACTTAATAAAGGCTAAAAATGAACAGCGAAGATACAATATTTTCTACACCGGAAGTTACTAAAGACCATGAAAAACAGCGTTTGGATAAATTTTTGGCGCAAAATCTGCCGGATTTTTCCCGCTCGCAGATTCAAAGATTGATTTCTGAGGGCAATGTTTTGGCTGATGAGGTTGTTATTTCGGATAATTCATACAAAATCAAGGCCGGAGACTGCTTTACGGTCTGCGTGCCGCCGGCGGCGGAAGCCGAGCCTGCAGCCGAGGATATTCCGCTGGATATTGTTTATGAAGACAAGGACTTGCTGGTGGTTAACAAGCCGGCGGGGATGACGGTTCATCCGGCGGCGGGCGTTTCACGTGGAACGCTGGTAAATGCTTTGCTCTTTCATTGTAAAGACAGCCTGTCGGGAATCGGCGGGGTTAAACGTCCGGGGATTGTGCATCGCATAGACCGCGAAACCAGCGGGCTGCTGGTAGTGGCAAAAAATGACAATGCCCACCGCTTTTTGAGCGAACAATTTGCCGAGCATTCTATTGAACGCACCTATTTAGCTGTTGTTTACGGCGTGCCGAATCCGCTGAACGGACGAATTGAGGGAAATATCGGGCGCAGTCCGGCTGACCGTAAAAAAATGGCGGTTGTAACGAGCGGAGGCAAACCGGCGGTTACACACTATAAAACTCTGCAAGTATTTAAAAATGTAGCATCTTTGGTGCAATGCAATCTGGAAACAGGCCGTACTCATCAGATTCGCGTACACCTAACAAGTGTATGTAATGCTTTGGTCGGCGACAAGGTCTATGTCAAGAACCGTAAAACTGCCGTAAATTTGCCTCAAAATCTCAAAAACTATGTCAATGAATTTCCGCACCAAGCCTTGCACGCCAAGAGTTTGGGCTTTGTTCATCCGGCAACGAAAAAGTTTATGCAGTTTGATTCTGAACTGCCGGAAGATATCTCCGAACTGCTGCAGAAGTTAGCGGATGTGTGCTAATCTTTAGTTGATATTTAGTTAAAAATTAAAACTAAAGTATAGGTTGTTTGTTAAAATTTTCATCTATATCATACTTCTAAACAACTAACAGGGGAAGCAAAGACAATGGAAAATTTAACAGCACTTACCGGAATGGATTTTTCTCCGGAAATTAACTTAGCCAGATATTTGCAAAACATCCGAAAATATCCGATTTTGACGCAGGAAGAAGAATATACGCTGGCGACAAAATATAAAGAAACCGGCAATAAGGATGTGGCGTATCAGCTGATTACCTCGCATTTGCGCTTGGTGGTAAAGGTGGTTTCCCGCTATAAAGGCTACGGGCTGCCGGTCAGCGAGATGATTTCGGAGGGAAATATCGGTTTATTGTATGCCATAGATAAGTTTGAGCCGGATAAAGGGTTCAGATTTTCTACTTATGCGCTGTGGTGGATAAAAGCATCTGTCCAGAAATATATTCTTAATTCGTGGTCATTGGTAAAGCTAGGCACTACGGCGGCGCAAAAGAAGTTATTTTTCAATCTGCGCAAAATTAAAAACAGCCTTAATTTAATGGATGACCGCGAGCTTTCATCGGATGTTCTGAAAGATATTGCCCGTTCTTTGGATGTCAGCGTGCAGGAAGTAACTGATATGAATACCCGCTTAAAAGCGCATGACGGTTCGCTGAATTCGCCTATAGACAGCGATTCGGAGCATACGGCGGAATGGATGGATTTTATCTCGGACGGCAAGCCCAATCAGGAAGAGCGCTATGCTTATAAAGAAACCATGAATTATCGCCGCAAATTGTTTAATCAGGCAATTACCGTCTTGAATCCGCGGGAAAAAGATATTTTGTTTAAGCGCCGCATGAGCGATGAAACCATTACTTTGGAGGATTTAAGCCAAGCTTATAACATTTCTAAAGAGCGGGTGCGCCAAATAGAGCTTAACTCTATTCGTAAAATATCTAAGGCTATAGAAGTTTTACAATAGCCGTTCTCTTGAAAAGTGCTTTTTTCAGCATATCTAAAGTCAGACTTATCATATTCAGGAGGTTTGGCGGCTATGAAAAAAGATACTTTCAAAAATTGGCTGATTATAATTTTGTTACTGGTAATCGCGGGCGGCGGCATATTGTTTTATATTCACAGCCGTCCGCAGGCAGTAAAGCCGGAAGCAGCCGAAAAACTAATATCGGTTGCGGCGGAATTGCCGAAAGCAGAAGATATCAGCATTGCAAAAAATTTTATCGGCAGGGTTGCGGCCGTCCGCAGCGTTAATATTTTGCCGTATTTAAGCGGTTATGTCGCCGATATTCCGGCCGACAGCGGGCAGCAGGTAAAGCGCGGCGATGTTCTGATTGTGTTGCGGCAGGAAGAATATAAAGCGGCTGTGCATTCGGCCTATGCGGCGGTTCTGTCTGCGGCGGCGGATTTGCAGAACGCGCAGAATCAATACAGCCGCTTGCATAAAGCCGGAGCCAGAGCGGTGTCGCAGACCGAATTAGACAACGCTAAAACCGCGGTTCTGACAGCTGAAGCAGCGGCAAAGCAAGCTGCCGCAAACTTGGAAACATCCCGCATAAATTTGAATTATACTTTAGTAAAAGCGCCTTTTGACGGAGTTTTAGGCAATATCAATATTGCAGTCGGCGATTTTGTCACGCCGTCAATGAATCCCAGCTTGGTGCGTATTGTGCAGTATAATCCGGCGCGTGTGATTTTTTCGGTAACGGATAAAGAATTATTGCAAAATCATGACTTATTTGCCGATAAAGTGCGCCTGATACTTTCAGACGGCAAAAAATATCCTTTTTCCGGCAAAGTGATTTATACTGAGAACGCCATAGAAAAAAGCACAAATACCTTGGCGGTTTATGCTGAATTTGAAAATCCGGATAAAACGCTGATTCCTAACGCCTATGTAAAAGTTTTGCTGGAACATACCTATAAAAATGCGGTTTTGGCCGCTAAAAATCTGGTGCAGATGAAAAATAACGGAAATTTTGTATATGCGGTAAAAGACGGCGAAGTTATCTTAAAGCCGGTGCAGATTCTGGCGGAAGACGGCGGCAGCTTTATTTTGAAAAATGATTTCAGCAATGGAGAAAGTCTGATAACGCAGGATATTGAACCGCAGCTTCTGGGTCAGAAAGTACAAATTCAAAATCAACCGCAAAAGGAGGAATAAACTATGTTTTCGGCCTTTTTTATTAACCGTCCGCGTTTTGCGATTGTGCTTTCTATTGTGCTGATAATCCTTGGCCTGCTGTCGCTGGCGGTGCTGCCGGTGGCGCAATATCCAGAAATCACTCCGCCGCAGATTGTGGTGTCTACAACCTATTCCGGTGCCGGTTCGCAGGTTTTGGCCGATACGGTTGCCGTGCCGATAGAAAATGAGGTTAACGGCGTAGAGAATATGCTTTATATGTCCTCATCATCCGATGATAACGGCTCATATGAGCTGACCGTGACTTTTGACATCGGAACCAATGCCGATATAGCTCAGGTAAAAGTGCAGAACCGCCTGCAGCAGGTAATGTCGGAGCTGCCGGACGAAGTTAATCAGTACGGCGTCAGCGTCAAAACTCAAAACCCGAATATTTTGGCCTTGCTGGTGCTGCGCTCGCCTAACCATTCTTATGATGATTTATTTTTGAGCAACTATGCTTATACCAATATAAAAAATGCGCTGGCCCGAGTCAAAGGCGTCGGCGAAGTCCAGATTTTCGGTCCGCAGTACAGTATGAGAATTTGGCTTAATTCCGATAAGCTTAACGCGCTGGGGCTGAACAGCAGCGATGTGATGAACGCCGTAAAAAGCCAAAACATACAGGCTTCTGTCGGCAGTATCGGTGCGGCGCCGAGCGCTAAAGACAATAAAATTGTGCTGTCGCTGACGGCTAAAGGCCTGCTTAACAGCGTTGCCGATTTTGAAAATATTGTGGTCGCCTCAGGCGCCGACGGCGCGCAGATATATCTTAAAGATGTGGCTTCAGTAGAATTGGGCGCCGATACTTATAACATTAAATCCGGCTACAATAACGCTCCGGCGCTGATTATGGCTATCAATCAGCTGCCGAATTCCAATTCTCTGCAGATTATGGATAACCTGCGCCGAAAAATTGCCGATTTGTCGGAAGTTCTGCCGCAGGATATGGATTTGCAGGTTGCGTATGATTCTACAGAGTATGTGCGCGCTTCTATTCAAAGTATTATAGACACGCTGCTGATTACTTTTTTATTGGTGGTGCTGGTAACGTATATCTTTTTGCAAAAGCTCAAAACCACGCTGATTCCGCTGTTTACAATTCCGGTTTCGCTGATTGCCACGTTTATAGTCGTGTATCTGCTGGGATTTAACATAAACATTCTGACTCTGTTTGCCATGATTCTGGCGATTGGTCTGGTGGTGGATGACGCCATTATTGTAGTGGAGCGGGTGCAGTATTTGATGCTGAATCAAAAGCAAGATTCCAAAACCGCGTCGCTGACGGCTATGCAGCAGATTAGCAGCGCCATTGTGGCGACCACGTTTGTGCTGCTGGCTATTTTTATTCCGGTAGGCTTAATGGCCGGAATTACCGGCAAAATTTATCAGCAGTTTGCCGTAACCATTGCCACGGCGGTTGCTTTTTCGGCGCTTAATGCTCTGACGCTGAGTCCGGCTTTGTGCGCAATATTTCTGCGCGGAGATGAAAACAGCGAGCCGCACGGCTTTTTTGCTTGGTTTGATAAGGTGCTGGATAAAAGCAAGGCCTATTATCTGAAATCGGTGGTTTATTTTTCGGAGCATCTGAAAACCATGCTGCTGTGCATGCTGGGAACAATAGCTCTGATAGCGGTGGGGTTTGCCTATACTCCGACCTCGTTTCTGCCGGAAGAAGACCAAGGTATTATTTTCGGCAATATTCAGCTGGCGGATACGGCAAGCATAAATGAAACCAATAAAGTTTTAAGCGAGATGAATAATAAAATCCTGCAGACTAAAGGCGTTAAATATTTTATATCGGTTGCCGGTTACAGTATGCTGGGCGGCAGCGGCGAAAATGTGGCGCTGGGCGTGATAGGCTTGGAAAATTGGGATAAACGCAAGGCTAAAAACTTGTCTATAGAAGCCATAAGCCAAGATTTGCGCCGACAGTTTGCCGGTAACAAGCAGGCGGTTATAAACTTTTTTGCTCCGCCGGCCATTCCGGGGGTAGGGCAGAGCAACGGTATTTCTCTGGAATTTGTGACCATGAACGGCAATACATCGCCGCAACAGCTGTATTCGCAGCTGGCAGAATATCTGCAGTCGGTTAATAAAAGCGGCTATTTTGACTATGCTTTCAGCACCTTTACTGCCGAAACTCCGCATATTTATCTGGATATAGACCGCAAAAAATTGGAATATTATAAAATTCCGGTATCGTCTTTGTTTGCCGCTTTGCAGAATAATTTAGGCTCGCGCTATATTAACAATATCATATTAAGCGGGCAGGTAAACAAGGTTATTTTGCAGGCCGATTATCAATACCGCCGGAATTTGGAAGATATCGGCAATTTGTACGTCCGTTCCAACGAGGGGCAGCTGGTGCGCATAAACAGCTTTGCCGATGTCAAAACCGAGCTTTCGCCGAAAATAATCTATCGTTTTAATCAATATACATCGGCGTCTGTTACAGCTATGTCAAAAGATGGTATCAGCAGCGGCACGGCTTTGGACAAGCTGGAGCAGCTGGAAAAAGTTCTGCCTAAAGAATATGATATCTGGTGGACGGGGCTGAGCCTGCAAGAGGTGGAAACCCGCGGGCTGGCGGTAATTCTCATCAGCTTGGCCGTTATGTTTTGCTATTTATTTTTGGTGGCGCTGTACGAAAGCTGGCTGCTGGCTTTGGCGGTGATATTCTCTACGGTATTTGCCATTTTAGGCGCCTTAGCCGGTTTGTGGATTATGGGGCAGTCATTGAGCATTTATGCACAGCTGGGCTTGATTATGCTGATAGGCTTGGCGGCTAAAAATGCTATTTTGATTGTGGAATTTACTAAAATGTACCGCGAACAAGGGCTGCCGATTACCGAGGCGGCGCGCCGCGGAGCCGAAGAGCGTTACCGCGCGGTTTTAATGACAGCGTTTACTTTTATTTTGGGCGTGTTTCCAATGATTGTGGCAACCGGCGCCGGAGCCAGCTCGCAGATAGCTATCGGTTCATCGGTATTTTACGGGATGATTGCGGCGACTTTAATCGGAATCATCTTTATTCCGGCGCTGTTTGCCTTTTTTGAACATCTTAAAGAACATTTTGCTCCGCAATCTCAAAAAAAGGAGGCCGAAAATGCGTAAGTTAGCTGTATTACTGAGCTTTACTGCCGCCGCTTGTACGGTCGGCGAAGATTTCAGCCGTCCTGCACTTTATAATGATTCGGTTATAAAGCAGGAATTGGCGCTGAAAAACGGAACTCAGCCCTCTAAAAGCTGGTATGCCCTGTTTGGCGATGAACAACTTAATATACTGATTGAGCAAGGGCTTAAGAACAGCACTGATATTGAACAGGCTATAGCCATACTGCGGCAGGCTCGGGCGGAGTTGAAAATCAGCCAAGCCGGATTTTTGCCGCAGATAAACGCCCGCGGCGGCTATAACTATCAGAAAAACAGTAAAAACATCGGACCGACTGCTGATACGCATTATTATAATGCCGGTTTTGACGCTTCTTGGGAGCTGGATATTTGGGGCAAGGGACGCCGTCAAGATGAAGCTGCAGCCGCAATGCTTAAGGCCGAAGAATATAGCTTAAATCAGGTTAAAAATGTGGTGGCGGCTGAAATTGCTTCGGACTATGTTAATCTGAAATTAGCGGTTGAAAAGCTGCGTATCGCCAAACAGAATTTAGCCCTGCAGCGAGATATTTTCGGTGTGGTGAAATCTAAATATCAAAGCGGCTTAACCGACGATATCGCTTATAATCAGGCGGAGTATTTGCTGAATTCAACCGAAACGCAGATACCTCAGCTGCAGAGCCAAGTAGAGCAATATAAAAATGCTTTAGCCGTTTTATCCGGTGTTTTGCCGTCGCAGCTTCCTTTAGACAGCGAGAAGCGTTCGCCGATTTTCAGTAATGCCTATCAATATAATATCAAAGCCATGTATAATCTTCCTGCTTCGGTAATCCGGCAGCGTCCGGATGTGGCGGCGGCCGAGCAGAACCTCGCGGCGCAGAATGCTTTAGTCGGCGCAGCGGTGGCCGATTTATATCCAAATGTCAGTATTTCGGCTTTATGGGGATATGCGGCAAGCAGCGGCAATAGTTTGTTTAATTCCAAAAGCCAAGGCTATAGCTATGAGCCTCTGCTGAGTCTGCCCCTTTTAGATTGGAACCGCCTGCAAAATCAGTTAAATAAGCAAAAATATCAAAAGCAGGAAGCTTTTGCCGTGTATAAAAAAACGGTTTTAACCGCAGTCGGCGAGTTGAAAAACGCTATGGCAAACGTGCAGAACGAATTAAAAAGAAACCGGCTGCAAAACCGCGCTTTGGCAAATATGAACAAGGTTGTAGCGGCGTCTTCCGAAAAATACCGCAGCGGGCTTATAGAGTTTTCTGATTTTTTGACTATGGAGCAGAACCGCCTGCAAGCCCAAAACAGCAGCTTAGAAAGCAAAGCCGGAATTTTTCAGAATCTGATAGCTTATTACAAAGCCAGCGGCGGCGGTTATTTGCTGTAGACGCTTTCCAGCGGAACGTAATCCGTGCCTTTTTGCGGGTTATAAACAAATACGTTGGTTACAGTTGGAATGTCATATTTTCTGTGCCAGTAGCCTTTAGCTTCCATGCACAAACGATATTCCTTAGGATCGGAATCGGCTGAGTCGCGGATGGAATTTACCAGCAGCGGAGAAGCGCCGCGGTACGGCACATAGCTTGCCCAGATACCTTTTGACTTATGCCAGTCTACCACAATATTATAGCGGTATTCTTCCGAATAAAACCAGCTGCTGAAATCCGGCCAATGATACCACGGTTCGGCTTGTTTCAGGCATTCTGAGTGATCGCGAGAAAATTTCTGCACGCCGGTGCGTTCTCTTTCCCAATGATAAATAATCTGCCCTTTTCCGCCCCAAGAAGAGCAGGAAGCCAAAAAAACTAATGATATCAGCAGTAAGTATCGCATGGTTAAAAATCCAAATCATTATAATGTTTTGCCGGATAAATACCTTTAAAACGGTCGTTTAAAATATCTTTGAAACTTGGACGCGACTTGATTTTAGAATACCAAAGCTTAGCATTTTTATAGTCTTCCCAAGGCACATCGCCCAAATAGTCAATAATAGAGAGCTGAGCCGCCGCGCTGATATCTGCCAGCGAAAAGTTATTTCCGGCAAGATAGTTGTTTCTTTCGGTTATCCAGTCAATATATTCCAGATGAAAGCGCAGGTTGTTGATACCGGCTTTAATGCGGCGGGATTCCGGCGGCTGCTGCAGGGCAAAGCGCTTATAAATTTTCTCGCCGGCAATATATTGATAAACTTCGCGGTTGAATTTATTGTCAAACCAGTCTACCAAACGCCGGACTTCGGCGCGCTCCTTGTTGTTGCCGTTGATTAAACGGTTTTGGGTGTAGGTTTCTTCCAAAAATTCGGTAATGGCATAGTTGCCGGAAATTATGTTCCCGTCATAAATAAAGACCGGAAGCTCTCCCGCCGGATTTATTTTCATAATATCCTTAGAAAGTTTCCACGGATTTTCATCTTTCAAAACAAAAAGCCTTTTCTTTTCA
>ERZ1034855.332-NODE-332-length-21246-cov-5.589354_pt1 | contig 21246 bp, 16 predicted proteins | sample MGYA00520699_ERZ1034855 | MGnify/ENA primary metagenome ERZ1034855 (study PRJEB33766, sample SAMN09781730) | gut metagenome | biome: gut microbiome | host: Homo sapiens | place: Madagascar | study: EMG produced TPA metagenomics assembly of the PRJNA485056 data set...
GTCAAGAATATTTTTATGATATCACCTTGCCAAAACTCAAACGAAGTACAACACCATATCCTGCCAATCAGAAATATCTCAAGAAGTCCAGAAAATATGCTCTTGGATTTCGGGATGTCGTGAATGATGCGTTACGTGAAGTGTATAACGGTGCAAAAGGATATGTATTTACAATTGAGCAGCTTACGGAAATTGTTAAGTTTGTTCCAGATGTGAATGTTGTAAAGAGTAATGGGATTTTTTATGTGAGCAAGGAGAAATAAGAAAATGAATCAGGACAAAGTATATGACAAGACACTCTACGACAACCTTGATTATGAAAGGGATAAAATTCGTAGAATTGAAAATCAAGTGAAAGCCAAACCAACCGAAAAAGATTTGAAGATAGCGATATCTGTTCTGAAGGATTTTGACATTACTGCTACCATATCCGATATTCCAGATGTGAAATCTGTATATGAATTGGAGAAATGGAAAGCAAGACTGATAAAAGATAGACTGGACAGGGAGGACAAATGAAAAAATTACAACAATTTTATATCATGAAATTCTCTTCCACTAGATTAGATAAGTTTGGATATCACTTAAAGAGGATTCTTGGTAATTCGGGATATCATATTCGTGATATTCGGCAAAATGGTGAATTGATTGCTCTGGCAGATAACCAGGCATTGAGAACTATTAGAAATATACGGTATGAGCGTAATCCTAATATAATGCGGTATGATCCGGCTATATTAAGTGACCTATACGCCCAAAAGAAAAATTTAAAAAAGCAATTTAATGATTATGCGAAACGGCAAATCTCAATAATCAACGGTAAGATTGATGAAATGCTATTCATTCCAGAATATGTTTCTGTTGTCATTGATGATATTTCTCATTACAGAAAAATCATTCGTGATGGATTATATATAAATGGATTTAAGTATGTTCGCCTCATGTGTAGTGCCGGACAAGCGAGAGTAAATACTGTAATCTTAATTCGTGAAGATTTTGATGCAGAGTTAAAGAAAAGATTACGTTGTGGGGCAAAAAGCGTCAAAATAACGAAAAACAAATACAATGCTTACTTTGCTCTCTCATCTTCCGCAACCTACACAATTCCACACCCGAATGTTTATCTCATTGATGACTGCGAAATTGAAATGGAAAAGAAAGTTGATTGGATTTCAAAGATTCCAAAAGAAGAAAAAAACACTATTGCAAATAATGAGCGAGTTTCCGAAGAGATAAAAACTCTGCCGTTTAATTTATTCGATGGATGTGGTGCTGTTTCTGTGGAATTCGCAAAGCGTGTAGCCGATGAACTGGAATTAGATTATATCCCATCTGCATTCTGTGTAAGATGTGCATATGTAAAAGGTATGGTGTTCGTTGTTGATTTCAAACAGTACGCTGCAGAATGTGGGATTACAGAAATGAAAGATCTGTATGGAAATCTGGTAGATATAACTAAAACAGATATGATCCTTACAAAGTCACAGTTTAAATTATGGAATGCTTATGATTCAATTCAAGAATATGATAGATTATGTGAAGAAAATGGTTTCTTGTGGGGAGTTACAAAAGTTACTCCTAAAACAGACGATAATTGTTTTCGTTCCAATTATCAATTCTGTCAGGCTATTGATCTCACAAATGATGATGACGTAGCTGAGTTATGTAATCCTACTGTAAAGTGGCTGAATGGTATTTCGATTGACGATCCAAACCAGGCGATATTATTTTTGCTTGGAAAACTATGTGATAAAGATGATATTGATTTTAACAACATTTTTGACTTGACAAGTGACAATGTTGCGAAAGCACTGATTGTTAATCCAGAAATGATTAGCGAAGAATATATAAAATCAAATATCATAATGAGCATAAATAAAAAAATCAGAGAAACTTATTTAGGAAAACTTATTCTGGACGGTAATTTTAGTGTAATGATTCCAGATATGTATGCATTTATGCAGCACGCATTTGGTCATACAGTTACCGGTGCATTAAAAGAATTTGAGCATTACTCTTATTTTTGGAACAAACGTGGAAAAACTGATGTTGTTGCTATGAGATCACCGCTTACATGGCGTTCAGAAGTGAATAAACTTAACTTGAAGAACAATGAATTAACAGAAAAATGGTTCAAATATCTGACAAGTGGCATTGTTTATAATGTTTGGGGTTGTGACTGCATAATTCATGCAGACTCCGATTTTGACGGAGATATTGTAGCCACTACTGATAATCCAGTGTTCTTACGCTGCCGTTACGACAATCTTCCAATTACATACTCAAAATCTACTGTAGATAAAGAGTACATTTCAGAAGATGAACTGTACAAAGCAGACATTCAATCATTCGATAGTACAATTGGTCGTATTACGAATATTTCAACTGCATTCTATGAGATTTTGGCACGCTATGAGGGTGATATTACATTCAAGCGTGAGCAAGATGAGATTTTGGAACGCCTCAAACTTATCAGAAAGTCTCAGGGAGATTCGATTGATAAGGCGAAGGGAATAAAAATTGAGCCAATGCCTAAACATTGGACAAGAAAGATTTCTAAAAAGCCAGACGATGTGGAAGATATTGACTTTGAGTTTTATAATTCAATAGTTGCAGACAAGAAACCTTACTTCTTCCGTTATCTTTACAGCTCTGAGAACTCTAAGTATCTTAAATACCTGGATAAAGAGAACGATGTGTGCATGATGTTGTTCCAAAAATCAATTTATGACATTCTGGATTCTGCGCCGGAAGATCTTACTGACGCTGAGAGGGATTATCTAATTGATAAATTTTACCCTTATTCGCCACTGATTGATTATAATGGCAGGATGAATAAGATTTGTCACTATATGGAGAAGCATTTAAGTGAAATAAAAAGAAAAAGACATATGAAAACGCCGGAACATTTGGTTAAGTCAATGTATTCTGGCACTAATTTGAACTTTGCTGAAGAAGATATTGAGTACATGAACGCTCAATACCTGGACTACAAAGCACAAAAAGACAGTTTAAGAGTAAAACGCAAGAGTGATTATACTCACAGTGTCTCTCAGACATCGGAATTTATCAAATATCCGCTTGCCATCAGAGATAGAATTACAGATAAGTTTATCGGTGATGTGCAATATGCTTGCGATTTGGCAATCTATGTGTGCTATGAGCTGCATCCTAGCCGTACAAAAGACTTCTGTTGGAGTATTTTTGGCAACCAGATTGTAGAAAATTTGAAAAAGAACTCTACTGTCACACCAAAAATGCCAGTTTTGGATGAAAAAAACGGCACAATATCATATCTCGGTAAAAAATATAGCGTTGTGGAGGTAAATGTATGATTTATTTTGATGAATTGTCCGTTGCGCAGGAAATGGAGGCTTCCACTACTGCTGTTGACGAATACAAAAGATCTGATTTGCTCTTGTATGCAAAATATTTGAGATACAAGGCGATTACAGAATCCGGGAAGGACTACAATAATGTCACTGTTGAAGATATGGAACAATTAGACAGCCAAATAGAAAAAGAGCTAAAAGCATTCTGCAATAGGTATTATATTGATTTCAATTACATTGTGAAATTTCAGGATATTGACAATGCAGTTGCCAGCTCACGGCTGTATAAGTTAAAATTGCCACTCCCTACTCCTATCACCAAAAAGGAGTGGGAGAAAATTTGCACGATTGAGAATGACAATTACCGCCGGATGTTATTCGTGATGCTTGTTGATGCAAAATATCACAGGCTGCATAGTATTTCCATTGAGAATTCTGCCACCATCACAGAAGATACACTTTTTTATTGTCATATGGAGAAAAGGGATATCTATAAAGCCGGAGCATGTAAATTTAAGAATGCGGAAGAGAAAAATTTTTCTCTTGGTTGCTTGTTTAAAGCCGGATTATTCGATATAACAAATAATAAATACAGATCATGGTTTGTAAAATTCGTTGATATATCTGATAAGCCAGATGATGTACTTGATTATATTACAGATTATGCTCACTTAAATATGCATTACGATAAGTTGATGGGCGTACCAATGGGAAAATGCAAGGTGTGTGGTAGTCTTTTTAAACAGAATAAGAATGGGACTGCTGTATATTGTTACAAGCATAGAGGATATACTAAAGTCAATCGTTGCTTGACTAAAATTTGCGAGGATTGTGGTACTGCTTTTAAGGCAACCACTTATTCCAAACGAAACAAATGTTCAAAATGCTATTTGAAATATAGAAATGAGCAGAAAAGAATAAGTAAAATGAGGAAACTACAATGAATTATGCTGGTATTTATTTAATACGTTGTAAAGAAAATGGAAGAATCTATATAGGTTCTTCCAAAAATGTTTATTATAGACTGACAGATCATAAACGTTTTTTGAGAAATGGATTACATCATTGTCGTAAAATGCAGGATGATTATAATTTATATGGAGCAGATACTTTTGAATATCAAATTATTGAATTCTGCTCTGAGCAAGAACGATTAAAAAGAGAAAAATATTATATGGAGGATGTATATTGTTCTCTGAATACTCCTAATGGCTATAATCAAGCAGAAATAAATTTGAATAAAGATTATATTAGACATTACAGTAAAATTGTTACTCATGATGATGTGTATGCAATAAAGATGTTATCTATAGTTGGATTATCTAAGAATTTAATCGCTAAAATGTTGCACAAGTCTTGGCGGTTGGTGTCCGATATTGTTGATCTTAAATCATATATTGGTATTTATAGTGAATTAAATGATTTCATTTCTACACCTCAAAGTTTTGAATTAGCTTCTAATTCTGGTGTCAGATTTGATGATTTCTTTAAAAGATCTGAACATTATGGTTTTTCCTTAGATTGTATATTACATAATTTTTATTGTTTCATTTCGGAATTACCAGATATCTGCATATACCAATCTGATATAGACTATATGCTTTCTCTTAACTCTTATGTGGGAAGAATATATTTTTGTTTTCTTGTTATATGGCGAAAATTGAATAAAGTATTTCCTGGTATTAAGTATATTCCATTGCATCCAGAAAAAATTATTCCTCTAACCACATTAAATATGCAAAACAATGATTTTTATGAAGCTGTTACTATATTATCAGCCAATAAAGCAATTACATTGAATAATTCAGGGTATTTTATCAATGATTCTTTTACTGGAGATAGTGTACAAATTGTAGGAAATAGTGTTGTAGGATTATATTATGATTTATTGTTCTATCCTGAATATAAGGTATGCTGCGTGTGTAATAATTTATTTCCATGTGTTTCCAATGGTAAGTATTGTTCTGATTGTAAACACATTATTTCTGACATGAAAAAGAATCATGACCTTTCGTTTTATAAATATGAAAAGCAAAAGCCCAAATATGACTCTATGTTAAACCCAATTCGTGAATGTCGTTTTTGTGGTCAGTTATTCAATTCTCATGGAAAACGTGGATTATATTGTAAAAAACATCGTGGTTATATGAAAGAAAAAGATAGATTGGAACAAAAAGCGACAGCAAATTTATAACATGACCAAAGTTCTGTAATTGGCTACCTTTGCTCATTACAGAAGACAAAAACCACTCTTTTTATGATGCACCCTATTATGAATAAGGGAGTATGTAGGAACGTACATAAAACCTTGCTTTTATGGTAACAGTCAAAAAATAAAAAGGGGTGGTTGGTATCAATCCGAAGTACAAAAAGTTGGAAAATGAGACTGATTACGAATATGGTCTTAGACTCATCTCTATAAAGGTCGAAGAAAAGCCGGACGATTTGGACTGGGAAGATATTGTCACGCTTTTACATTTGGACTGCCATAGGGATAGCTTACGAAAGGCTGCAAATGTAACTGAATTTTCTGGTTACAAAGTTATGCAGTATTTTAAAGAGAAAATGGAAACTCAAAGCCATGATGACGCTGAAAGTTATTTGAAAGAGCTTGAATTGAAAAAGAGAGAGCTTATCAAAGAGCGTGCGAAACTTCATACTGAAAAGTTGGAGTACAACAGATGGTTACGTGAAGATGCCAGGGATGATTTATTTGAGGAAAAAGTCATTGCTGCTATTCATGAAACACTGAACAAGGTAGATCCTCCGCAAAAAATCGGTGGTATGCTTTCATCTCGTTATGGTATTTTGAATATAGCAGACTGTCATTTTGGAAAAGATTTCAAAGTGTATGGTCTGAATAATGAAATTGTAAATGCTTATAGTCCTGAGATATTTTTTATGCGTATGGAAGTCCTCTACAATGAAGTGGTGGACTATGCACATAAAGAGAAACTCAAAGGATTCAAAGTATTTAATTTAGGGGATTCGTTAGATGGATTCTTGCGTAATTCACAATTATGGACATTACGGTATGGTGTGCCGGAAAGTGCCGTTATATACGGGGAGTATATGGGTAAATGGCTGAGAAGATTGTCCGATGAATTTGACATAGAATACTATCAAACAAATGGAAATCATGGTGAACTTCGCTTACTGGATGGTAAAAAAGGTGAACATTCACATGATAACATTGAAATGGTTACTGGAAGTATTATTCGTATTATAAACGAGGATAATCCTAATTTCCGATACATAACGAATAAATCTGGCTTTATTTTTACTGATATTGCTGGATATAATGTTATGGGGATTCATGGGGAAGTCCGTAGTTTAACTGCTGCTATTAAAGATTACTCTGATATTTATGATACCAAGATAGATTATCTTGTGGCTGGTCATAAACATCATTCAGAGTTTGTAAACTGTGGAGTCCGTAGAGGGGTGATTGGTGTTGGATCAATTATTGGATCAGATGATTATTCAATGTCAATAAGAAAGACTGCCGATGCCACAGCATCTTTTGTTATATTTGAAACTGGAAAAGGAAAAGTTGATGAGCATACATTTGTTCTCAATTAACCTTAATAATGAGTTACAAAATACAATGTAGAACATTTAGCAGCATGAAGGAAATTTTTGATTGTTTGGAGATTCATTCAAAAATTCCACACGAAGAATACGAATCGGTTAAATTATATGGGGAGTCAAGTTTTATCATAGATGCATTGAAATATGCCATTACAGAGTATAGCGATATTACTATTGCTTCTATTGATATAATTCTTTCAGATATTGATCCTGTTTGCAAGGATTTGTATGTCTTATCTCTTACAGAAGAAAATGAGCTTTACATTCAACCAGCTTATAATGGGGAGAATATGTATCGTAACGAAGCAAAATTTGCAATTGTTCAAGATACAGTAAGTTCGCAGCTTGTAAAAGATATGTCTGTTGATGACTTATCTTCTACTGTTTTGGGAACTTTTATTTTTTAACAAGCAAAAATAAATGCAGAAATGTATTGACATTTTCTAAATGTATGCTATAATACATACATAAGGAACAGGAAATAAAGTAAATGAAATAAATAGAGGTTTACCATCCATAAACTTCTATTTATCTCTTACTTTTAATCAAACTATAATAAATGTATGATGCGGATTAGAGCAGTGGTCAGCTCGCTTGCCTCATAAGCAAGAGGTCGAGGGTTCAAATCCCCCATCCGCAATTTATCTTGTTTTATGTTTTGTCCTATATGTTTTTTGTTAATAAGCGGTGGGACTATTCATTGCGTAATAGTTCTATCGTTTATGTAAGAGTACATAGCAAAGTCTGGCAATGCACTGGTCTGCAAAATCAGTATTCGTTGGTTCAAATCCAACTGTACTCTCTTTAAGCTCATACAGCAATTTATTTGGGATATTTCTGTTAAAAATACTACCGAAATGAGCTTAGTTTCGTAAGGCACGTACAGCAAATTACTTATACTTTCAAATGGATGAATATTTTAAGTGGATTGTGCCTTGATTTTGGTCTTGTAGTTAAGTGGTAATAACATCGGATTGTCTCTCCGAAGTCGTGGGTTCGATTCCCACCTAGACCGTTATGGGGTGTTGGACAAGCGGTTTAAGTTATAGCCCTTTCACGGCTACGAGATGGGTTCGATTCCCATACACCCTACTACTGGTGAATCTGCAGTCAGCCAGAAACGTTTTTTAGCATTTACAACGAGAAATAAATGTAGCAAGTTATATGCTTGTTGGGTTATAGTGTCAGCCGAGTAAAAACTAATTTTAGATGTGTAGTTTAATGGTAAAACAACAGTCTCCAAAACTGTAAGATGTGGGTTCGAGTCCTACTGCGTCTGCTTTGCATTTGTGGTGTAACTGGATAACATACCTGGCTTCCACCCAGGCGATGCCGGATCATTCCCGGTCAGATGCTTTTTGCATTTATGCAATTTTTTATATTTTGGGTGTGTAAACGACTACGGAGATCGGGCAGACTGTAAATCTGCTGCCTTCGGGATCTAGTGGGTTCGACTCCCTCCACGCCCATGTGAGATAGTTGCTTTACCAATTCTAACGACTCACTTCAAACGGTAGAAATTGGCGTTTACGACAAGCGGTAATGAAGATCTTTCCTTCCACGATAGCAAGGGTAAACTACATTTGGGAAGTTAGCTCAACTGGTAGAGCATTAGGTTGAAGCCCTAAGTGTAGGTGGTTCGACTCCACCACTTCCCATTTAATCAAATAAAGCCCTTATAAAAAGGCATGTGAGGTATATATGAAATGGTGAATAAAACATAATCATGGACATATAGCTTAATGGATAGAGTTCACGACTACGAATCGTGCGATATAGGTTCGATTCCTATTATGTCTGTTTTGCCCGTATAGTTCAATGGAGAGAACATGGCTCTTCTAAAGCTATGATCTTGGTTCGATTCCAAGTATGGGTGTTTATTTTTGGAGTGATAACCCTAACTGGTAAGGGAGTAGTCTTGAAAACTACCAGTAACCGTAGTGATACGGCGTGAGGGTTCGAGTCCCTCTCACTCCGCTTTATGTCGGAATAGAGACTTTAAACCTATTTGAGTGGAGAAAAATAGTTTTCTCCTAAATCTGGGTGTGTAACTCAGTTGGTAGAGTAACCGGCTTTTAACCGGTAAGTCGTGAGTTCAAGTCTCACTACACCCACTATGGAGTAGTAAACCTAATTGGTAAGGTAGGAGATTGCTAATCTCTGAGTAATCGCTTCGTGCGGTGTGGTGGTTCGAGTCCACTCTACTCCGTTTATACTGGAATATAATTCAATGGTAGAATGCCTCTCTGATACGGAGGTCACATAAGTTCGATTCTTATTATTCCAATTTAGACACATACAGCAAAATTTTTGATTTAATTCTTTCAAATTATTTTTACAAGCAAATGAAAATTATATGAAAAAACATAGGATATTATTCCTCCCCTTAATATCCTATTGTAAATCAACAGAAGATAATGATATCCTCTGTCAAAGTGTCTAGTATAGGCTCACACAGCAAATATGAACAACTAACAAAACATATTAAAGAATATTTTATATTTTCCCCTCAAACACTAAGTATTTTGATGAATGAAATAGTTTACATTTAGAGCCTAGTGAAAGTCGCATACAGCAAATTATAACGAAAAATTGGGTAAGTAATGCAAATATTTACATAAAAATCTGACAGGACAATCTTAAGTGTATTGTCTATCAACAGATTTTCTTCGATCTTAGCGACTTGTCTTTTTTATCCTTCTGCCATGTGTAGATAGGAAATCTGATTTTGGCATAGTCATTATCAGTTTTTTAATGCCCTGTAGTCCAATGGTAGAACGGCAGACTGTTAATCTGTATGTTGTGGGTTCGATCCCCACCGGGGCAGTTTATAATGGGGTATCGCCAAGCGGTAAGGCACAGGACTTTGACTCCTGCATTACGCTGGTTCAAATCCAGCTACCCCAGTTCTGCTATAAAGCAAATGTGGTCTTAACGGTGAGATAAATGCAGAATCTTCAAATCCGTGTTTGCTGTTTTGCTGGCATGGCGCAATTGGTAGCGCAACTGACCTGTAATCAGTAGGTTAAGGGTTCGAGTCCCTTTGCCAGCTTTTATTGAGAATGTGGTGTAATGGGAGCATACATGATTTGGGATCATGTGGAGCAGTTCGAGTCTGACATTTTCAATTTTAGACTATAATTCTTCCACGCATATTTCATATGCGGATGTGACGTAATTGGCAGGCGTACAAGACTTAAAATCTTGTGGTATTTATACCGTGTGGGTTCAAGTCCCATCATCCGTATTATGGTAGATTGGCGAAACAGGCAAACGCAGCAGTCTCAAACACTGCCGGGAAACCTTACGAGTTCGAGTCTCGTATCTACTACTATAAACAAATAATAATAAAGGTGGAATTATATGTCTAAACACAAACAAAATAATGATGGAATTTATTTCTTAGGTGAATCATCAACAGATGTCACTGGCTCTCAGTACCTTGTACAATTTGGAGGCAAAAAGATATTACTGGAATGCGGACTATATCAGTCCAAAAGTAACAGTTATCTTGATTCCTATAAAATCAATTCAAAGAAATTTGGATTCAAACCAAGTGAGATTGATTACTTGTTTGTGGCACATCCACATGTGGATCATTGTGGCTTAATTCCTCGATTGGTTGCCCAGGGATTCAATGGAAAAATTATAACTACACCTAACACTGCAGCGGTTATGAAATCGCTGCTCTTTAATTGTGCTTTTATTGTAGCTGATGAAGCAAGAATTCTTTCAAAACGCTACAGCAGAAATTACTCTCCTATTTATAGTGAAGATGATGTTTCTAAAACATTGCAGTTAATTAAACCTTATAGTGAATATGGTGTTGTTTTCCAACTTGACGATGTAGTTAGTTTTCAGTGGATTCCAAACTCTCATTGTGTAGGTGCTGCTCAATTACAATTGATTTTGTCAGATGGATTGAAGACAAAGAAAATCCTGTACACATCAGATCTTGGTGCTTTGAATACAAAGAACCATTATGTAAGAAATACTGAAATTCCAACAATGTTCAATGATGTTGCCATTATGGAAAGCACATATGGGAGCAGAGAAAAATTAAATAAGAAAACTAGGGATTTTGACGTTGAGCATTTGAGAGTAGCTATCAATACTGTATTGGAGCGAAAAGGTACTCTTCTGCTACCATGTTTTAGTTTTAGCCGGACACAAGAATTACTTACTGTTCTCTATTTGATTTTTGGTCGTGACGATTCATTTAAAGCTGATGTAGTTGTTGATTCAAAACTCAGTTGTGAAATTTCTGACTTATATGAAACCATACTTAAAGGTGAAGACCTGGAATTATGGATGAAAGTACGAAATTGGAAAAATGTTGTTTTCTTATCTGAGAAAGAAGAATCCAAAATGTGTCAGAATGATACTACTCCGAAAATTGTATTGTCATCCTCTGGATTCTGTACGAATGGTAGGATTGTAAACTATTTACAAAAAATTTTGCCTGATCCAAACAGTATGGTCGTGTTCTCTGGATATGTTGGTGATAATCCTTCATATCTCTCCTATCGAATTAAAAATTATAAGGACTACAAGAAACTGACAATCAATAAAGTGCCAGTGGTAAATAGAGCCGACTGTATATCGCTCTCTACTTTCAGTAGCCATGCCAATAGAGATGACTTGATTAAGTTCGGTAGCTCTTTAAATACAAACAAACTTATCTTGGTTCATGGTAGTGAAGAAAGTAAAAAGTCATTATCTGAAAGTTTAAGAAAAGAAATTTCTAAAAATGATAAGACTTTCAGAGTCTTATGCTCAAATAAAGGAATGAAAATTTCGTTGTAATCTTTTATAGCATGGGTTGAAAACTCCCCATGCTTTTTATATGGGAGATTGGTGGAATTGGTAGACACGCTGCGTTAAGGGCGCAGTGCCGTTATTGGCGTGTGGGTTCGAGTCCCACATCTCCTACTCCCACTATTTTATAGTGGAAAAATTGCATAAAGAAAGAAGGTTTGACAAATGGGTGTTACAAAAAAACAGCAAGTGGAAAAATCACTCGCTTCTGACATTTCAGTAAATGGCGATGTTATGCTTGAAAAAATCTCTGCTAAAGAAGAACCAGATGATTACGTTTGTCAGACTTGTGGTAAGCACTATAAAAAAAGAAAAGGCAATTTCTCTCCATCTAAGTCACCGATTTATGCCGGTACAGATGGATATATGAACACATGCAAAAATTGTGTTGATGAATTGTTTATACATTACACTAATTTTTTTAATGGCAATGAAGAACGTGCTATTGAAAGAATTTGTCAGTTGTTTGATTTGTACTTCAATGAAAGTGCCCTCGCTGCATCAAGAAAAATCAGCGAGGATCGTAGTCGTATTTCTGTATACATCAGCAAGATACAGATTAAACCCCATACTGGAAAAACATACAGTGATACTTTGATTGAGCAAAAATCTAATTCTATCAATTCAGCCGATGATGTTGCTGAATATAGTGGACTGGATGCTACTCAATTGAAAAAGGCTGTTGGTGTTTGGGGATTTGGCTTTGAGCCGGAACAGTATGGCATTTTGAATGATATGTTTGATGACTGGAAATCCAGGGTTGTTATTGATGGCAAGACAAGAGAAACCCTTGTAAGAGAATTATGTATTATCAAATTGCAGATGAATCTTGCATTGAAGGATAATAATGTTGAGCTTTACACAAAGCTGATGAAGACATATCAAGAGACTATGAGATCTGCAAACTTACAACCAAAGCAGGAAGATGAGAATGATAAGGCATCTGAGAAGCCAATTGGTGTAATGATTAAAATGTTTGAGGATGAACGTCCTATAGATAAGTGTCGACCAGAATGGGAAGACGTAGATGGTATTGTAAAATATATCACTATCTATTTCTTAGGGCATTTATGCAAGATGTTGAAATTAAAAAATAAATACTCAGCTCTTTATGAAGAAGAAATGGCTAAATACAGAGTTGAGATTCCTGAATTAGAAGAAGCTGACGATGAAGATATCTTTGATTTCATTGTAAACGGCGGTGACGCTGATGGGGCAAAGGAATAAAGGTAATTTATCAGACTCTAAATACGAAAAAATAATGTGTGGTCTGAATATATGGATAGGTTACTATCGTGCAAACCCTGTACGATTTTTGATTGATTATTATGGCATGGAATGGATTCGTCCATTTCAGCAAGTGTTAATCACATTCATGTTCAGATTTAATAACTTTATGACTATTGCGAGTCGTGGTATGGGTAAGTCCATGATCGTTGCAGCTTTCCTATGCGCCTATTGCACACTATATCCTGGTGTCAAGGTGTGCATTGCTGCTGGTCAACGTGGTCAGTCAATTAACGTCCTCTTAAAGATTGTAGAGGAATTTATGCCACAATCTCCTAATCTAAGGAATGAGATACTCAAAACAAATACTTCTCCCTCAGAGGGATTTATATATTGGAAAAATGGTTCTGTTATAAAGGTTGTAACGGCAAGGGATTCTGCCCGTTCTGCCAGAGCAAATATCATTATAATGGACGAATTTAGACTTATTGATAAAGGTGTCGTTGATAAGGTACTGAGAAAATTCAAAGCCGGACAACGTAGACCTAACTTCTATAATAAAGAAGAATACAGCGATAAAGTTGAAGAAAATAAGGCTAAATATCCAAAAGAACCTAACAAAGAGATTTATTTGAGTAGTGCATACTACAAGTATCATTGGTCTTGGGCAAAGTTCAAGGCATTTTTTAAATCCATGATTAAAGGCGAAAGCTACATGGTCGTTGGATTCCCGTATCAATTACCTGTTTATGAAGGATATTACCCAGAAGAACAGATTCGTGAAGAAATGCAGGAAGATGACTTTGATAGCATTGCATGGTCAATGGAGATGGATTCTCTTTTCTTTGGTAGTTCTGAAAAGGCTTTCTATAACTTTGAAACTGTAGATAAGATTCGTAAGATTCAGAGAGCATTATATCCGAAGCCTTATTATGCACTGTTGAATGACAGTAAGTATAAGTATGAACCAAAAAGAAATGGTGAGATACGTCTTTTATCAATGGATATTGCGACACAAGGCGGTTCTAAAAATGACGCTACTTGTTTTACACTGATGCAATTGCTTCCAACTTCAAGCAATCAATATATCAGAAATGTTCTGTATATTACTACATTAGATGGTGGTCATACATTTGACCAGGCTTTAAAAGCAAGGCGGTTATTTGAGGATTTCGATTGTGATTACATAATCGTAGATACAAATGGTGTCGGTATTGGTGTATTCGATAACCTTGTTATTGAACAGGTTGACGATGAAAGAAATACTGTATATCCGGCATGGTCATGTATCAATGATGACAAAATGGCTGAAAGATGTAAAGATCCCGAAGCGGAGAAAGTCATTTATAGTATTAAGGCTACTGCAAAATTCAACTCTGATGCTGCAGTATATCTTAGAGACTGTATCAAGCGTGGAAAGTTACGACTTCTTATCAATGAAATAGATTCCAATGATATTCTGAATCGTAGTAAGGCTTTCCAGAATTTATTAGTTGAAGATCAGGTAATGTTCCAAGAACCATTTTATCAGACAACTGCCATGATTAAAGAAATGATTAACTTGGATTACACTGCTACTGATGGAAAAATCAAAGTCGTTGAAGTGGCTGGTATGAGAAAGGATAGATACTCTTCTATCTCCTATGCCAACTATATTGCGAATGAGCTTGAAAGAGATATGCGTAATATCGAAGACGAATACGGATTTTCAACTTTTATCAATTAAAAAATTAGGAGGTAGATAGATGCCAGAACAGAATGAAGTGGCAGCTTCTACTACCAAAAAGCGTGGTAGATCATCTGCACCTAAACGTAAGGCAAACACGAATAATCGTGCCAACCATAATGTAGAAACAAATGCTTATGCCTACAATACTACATTACCTTATATCTATTCTGTTTTAGGGGATTTTCTTGATGCCTCTCCTTACACAATAAAGGATATTAGAACATTTTCTAAAAATCCCCAGTATTACAACAAACAGTTAAGAGATTTGGCTTGGTGGGCGTATAACACTAACGGTAGTGTAAGGAGTGCCGTTAATTATATTGGCTCTATGCACACTCTTGATAAGGTAATTGTTTGTAAGAATAGAAAAAAGCGTCCGAGAAATTTTGAAAGAAACAGACTCAAAATGTTATCCGTTCTTGACAAAATCAATTATAAGCAACAAATCAGAGATAATCTGATGAAAAATGCAAATGATGGAACTGCTTTCTACTATTTTGAAACTGCAAACAGACCTATTAGCAATGAGAAATTCATATCTGATTATCAAATGGCTAATATTGTTGAGATAAATGAAATTGGTATGGATGTTTCTATTATTCCTTTGCCTGTTGATTGGTGTAGAATTTGTGGCAGAGTAGGTAATCATTATCGTATGGCTTTTAATTTGAGATATTTCGATCAATTCAATGACAGAGAATTAAAAGCACGATTACAAGCTATGCCGAAAGAAATTCGTGATGGATATAATCAGAATAAAGGCAGCATCAATAATTGGATTATACTTGACGATACAAAAACTATCGTTACAAAAGTAAATGCTGCAATTAACCAGCCCTGGGGTGTACCAATGGCTGTAACTGCCTTTGATGATATTATGTATGCTGAGTATTTTGTCAATACTAAACGTACAGTTTTGGATTCAATCAATAATCAGATTATTTATATGACATTCCCGGAAGGAAAAGAAAAAGGAACGTCATCTCTTACAAAAGACCAACAGAGAGAACAGCATGAAAAAGTAAAAGAGGCTGTTATCACTCGAAGAAGTCAGTCTGGTATATCTTTCTTTTCCCTTGCAAGTGGAACTAAGATAGATAAAATGGACGTTGATATAGATATTTTCGATGAGAAAAATGAAGCATCTATTAAGGACGCTGTGCCTGGTGCTTTAGGTATCAGTTCTGCCAGTCTTGACGGTAATACAAAAGGTAACTATGCAACTGCTTCTCTTAACTTAGAGCTTGTTGCAAGCAATACCTACACATGGGTTGAGAATTTCATGTTTGAGCTTAATAAATGCATTAACGCCAATATTATCATGGATTCTTCTTGTGTGGTTGATTGCTATATTTTACCTACTACCTTTGCAAACAGAGATAAACAAGTAAAATACATGCAGGATTTATATTCTCATGGTAAGGGATCTCTGACCGCTTGGGTAAGTGCAACTGGGTTTGATCCAGATGCATATATCTCTCTGCTTGACTATGAGTTAGAGTCTGATTTTGAAAACAAATATCCTGTTCATGCTACATCATTTACAATGAGTGGTCGTGATGAAGCAGATAGTAAAGAAAGTGGTCGTGAAACAGTAGATTTTGCGACAAATGAAAATACGATACAATCACAATCTTCTGGTTCAAACACCAATCCTAAACCAAGTACAGATTAGGAAGGAAGATTATGTGCATGACAGAAACAAATTCTGTAGTGAAATGCAAATCAGTTTTTAAGCCTGGTGTTGCAAGGCATTTAATCAAAATGGGAAATCCTGTTTATGATATCAAGCCGAAGAAAGAAAATCCAGACGCTTCTATTTTCATATTTGTGGAAACGGAAAAATTTGTAAATGATTTCACTACTATTTTAAGTACATCTGAATAGATGTTTATTACGTTATTGTTAGAAATGGCACTTTAGGGTGTCTTTTTTATTGCAATAAATTATACAAAAAGGTGGTACATATCATGGAAATGGAAAAAAGATTTTTAGAAATTTCACAAGCCACCAACCCAAATGGACGCAGACGAGTCAAAATTGTTTTACATGAAATTTACCCTGACAACACACGTTGGAATATCAACGGTATCTCCTATCTTGAACAATACACAAGAGATAATGCAGATACCGTAAAAGGTATGCCATTATGCGCTGAGTTCCTGGATAATGATAAAGAAATCCCATATGGTCATGGATTGACTGGTCAGATTAAAAATATGCCGGTATTTGAAGATTCTGTGCAAGTAGGTGTGTTTGAGGACTGGTCGATTGAAGACATTGAATTGGAAGACGGAATGCATAGATGTTTATGTGGTGTTGGCTACATAAATGAAGCAAGATATCCAAAGTTCGTAAAATGGATTGAGGATAAGATTGCTGATGGCATTACTATTCGAGGAAGTGTTGAATTTGTTGGTACAAAGGAAAATGACGGTGAAATAATTTATGATGGCGGTTGGAAAGAACAAGGTCGTATCCCTATGATTTATGATTATAGTGGATATTGTATCTTATCCGTAAAACCTTCCGATTCGACTGCCGTATTAGTTGAACTTAACCAGTTCAATCGTAAAAACTTGGAGGTTATTGAAATGAATGAAGAAATGATGAAAGCACTTTCTGATTTAAAAACTGACATTATTTCAGAATTTCAGGACACTAGAAAAGTTGAAGTAAATTCACAGGTTGCTAGTCTTGAATCACAGGTTGCAGAACTCAATTCTAAGATTGATGAGCTGAATGCTTCTATCAAAGAAAAGGATGAGGAAATTTCTGAACTTAACCAGAAATGTGAAAAATCTGAAAGTGATGCCAAAGCAAAAGAGGACGAGCTTGATGCGAAAAATAAAGAGCTGAATGCCCTTGTTGAGACACAGGCTGCAGAACTCAATGAACTGAAGAAAGCAAACAAAATCGCTGAGTTAAATAGTGCCCTTGCAGATTATACAGATGAGCAGAAAGATTATGCCAAAGAGGAAATTGAAGCATTCAATGCTGATCCGTTCTCTGTAGAAATCAATTCAATCACAACAAAGATTGATGCAACTGCATATAAGAAAATTCGTGAGGAAAATGCAAAGAAATCTCTTGAAATGAACTCAATGAAAGACGAATTTGATGGCATTATGTCAGCAATTGATCCTATCGTCAAAGATGATAATTCCGTTGACGATTTTGATTGTTTTGCTTAATCAAACAAAAATAATGGAGGAACGTGACCATGTTAAAATTTAGAGAAATTGGTACATACAAAAATGCCGTTAATGTTGGTTACTGCACAGCAGACGTTGAGCTGCATAACGGTAATGTTGTAACTTTCGATAGAGCTACAAAGAAAGCTGCTGTTCCTACTAACGGAAAAGAAACAGGGCTTGCAATTGTTATGAATACTATCGACAAACCTGAGACTCTTGCACCAAACGATTATGTAATTGAAGTTGGTGAGAATCCACGTTTATTTGTTCTTACTTCACTGAAAGGAAGAATCATTGACATGGATATGGATCAGGTAGATGGCACATACGCAGATATTGCTGTTGGTGATTTCCTTGTTGCAGATGTCAGTGGAAAACTGAAAGCTGTAAAGAAAGCCACAGGAGTAGCTGACTACAAAGAGTATTTTGTAGTAAGTGAGAAAACAAGTTTCAATGGCGAAGGACTCGCTGTTGAGGTTGTTATTGCCTAATTGTAACTTAATACACTAATTGGAGGAACGAAACAATGAGAAATATCGTTGAATTAAATACTTCTTTTGAATTAGCAAATCCAGTAAAAGATGATGTAACTATCAAGGATCAGGCTAAATTCAAACAGATGGTTGAAATCTGTTCTGCCCTGTTCACTGGTACAGATGCCGGTAAATATGGAACACAGAAAGATGCTGTAGCAAAGAAACTTTCTGCACTTGGAGAAGCTGCAGCTATGGGTGATTTCAAAGCTAGAGCTGAAATCAATACAATCGTTAAGTTCATTATTGAGCCGAAACTGCTTGAGGCTATGAAGATTTATGATTTCTTAGGAAATTATCATGAACTTGCTTACCATGAACAGCCGAAGGTTAAAACTTACAACTACGAAGGAATTGACGCTCGTATGCAGGCTGCAAATTCTGATGTAAGTTTTGCTGGAAGAAACTGGATGGAATATCCTGTTGCTACAAGAACCATTTCTGCTGGTATGGCTATTGATTACCGTGAACTTGCTTCTGGTAACTTCGATGGAACAATCGCAGAGGAAATGGCTCAGGTTCAGGTTGATATGAACAACAAAGGTGTAGCATATGTTCTTGGTGTTCTGAAGAAATCTCTTGCAAATAACACTAAATATGTGAAGAACTATAGCACATATACAGGTGATCTCCCTACAGAGGCAGACGTTGCTAAGAGAGTTGCATTTACTCGTAAAATGGGTAAAGTTGCTATCTTAGGTGACTACAGCTTAATCCAGGAAATCAGCGGATGGAACGGATATAAAACTGTTGGTGATACTAAGATTCCATTCTATAGCCCATCACAGGTAGATGAAATCGCCAAAGCTGGTGTAAACGGATTCTATAAAGGAAGCACACTTGTAGAACTTGAAAATCCGTTCAACTATACAAAACCGCTTGCTGACAAGTCTGGATTCGAGACTTATTACGCAGATGATGAGCTGTACTTTACTGCTGCTGGTAATAAATCTCCGCTGAATATCTTCAGACGTGGTGGTATTACAACAATGAGCGGTACAGACGTTGAAACAGGCACAATCAAAACTCGTTTTGATGTTGAACTTGGTGCTGACGTTGTAAAAGGTCGTGAATTTGAGATTGGTTTACTTGCTAAACAGTCTTAATTAAACGAAAATAAATGTATGAGCATGTGAGGAATTTATTTCCTCCATGCTTTCATTATAAAAGGAGTTATACATCAATGGACGAAAAAGTTATTGAAAAAAGCGAAAATGTTGTAACTAAGACAACGAAAGCAAAAACACCACGTACAAAAGCAAAGACACGTACAGTAGATAGTCTCTCTTTAAGTGACAGAGTTTCTATTGACAATCTTTGTGGATGGACTATCGGATTTGTTTCTGAGGAAAATGGAAAATCAATTCAGATTGATCCGAATATCAAAGACTATAAAAGATTAACACTTGCTGAGATTGATTCACAAGTTAAAGTCGGAAATGTTGCATTTTGTGGAGTCGATGGACTTGGCTCTCACGCTGCTTTTAAAATCAATGATCCACTCGTAAGAGAATATGTTTTCGGAGAAGATATTTCGCCGATTCAATTAACAGTGGATGCAGTAAATGATTTGTTCGCATCTAAGAGTAAGAAGGAATTCCATGATAAACTTTCTTCTTTGGTCGTAACAGAATCAGAAAAGAAAATGATTGCAATTATGTGTTCAGATAAGGACTTATACCCTTCTGTCAACACTGATGAAGTTCCGTCTTATATGCTTGCTGAAATTGAAGCTGTCAGTGGGTTGAATCTCGATTAAAAATAATTGGAGGTGCATTCAATGACATCATATACAGACGTTGTATCTGCATTTGAATCAATCATTAAATGTAAGTATGTACTTGCAGACGGATTAGTTCGTCAATGGTTCTTGAATGCATTAGGTGAATATGAACTAAATATTGATTCTTTAGGATTCGATAAACAAGATTTAGTATTTACCCCACCCTCTTCTGATTCAGATTCTTTCGATGACAATGGTGATTTAAAAAACTATGTCATTTTGAGTTTGGCTGAGATTATGAAGTCTTACTATATGCAACAAGAAGTAAGACGTGTAAATCAGTTGAATAATATCATCGGTAAAGATATCAGTCTTAACGGAACTGGTGATACGAAGAAATACACAAGAGCGGAAGCTGATGCAATAGATTCAAAAATTGCAGACCTTTACACAAAGCAAAAATGTCCGGCTTATACATAGGCGGTGATATTTATGGCTGTGGATTGGTATTTAATGGATCAGCCACCTATTTATAATGGTGGTTTTGAGGGCGAAGAATTTTTCGCTTATGCACAAGATGGTTTCAAAGAAATGCTTGATACCACTATGTTGTGCGATAATGTTGAGTTTATAAATAGTGACTTCTCTGTTATTACTCCTGGAAAGGCAATCATACAGAGCGTTACGCCGGACACACAATTGAAAGCTGAAGACAGACAAATTTTAGTGCCGATTGGAACTTTGCAAACATACTCTTACATTCGTTTTGAAGATGAAATTTGGATTATTGCTTCTGAACCAAGTAATAACAAATTTTATGAAAAGGCAGTTCTTAAAGTTTGTCACAATCAGTTACGATGGCAAGATCCAGAAACCAAGAAGATATTTGAATATTGGTATTGGTGTGAAGATGTGACACGATATAGTTCTGGTGTCTTCAAGGGAAATATTGTTATCACTTATGATAAGCAGTATAGCCTTTTATTGCCAATGGATAAAAATACAAGAAGACTTCATGACGGTATGCGATTTATGTTGGAAATGTCCAACGATGTACCGTTGGTATATAAACTCACAAAATTCAATGGTTTAACAA
>ERZ1034855.338-NODE-338-length-21047-cov-1779.269150_pt1 | contig 21047 bp, 36 predicted proteins | sample MGYA00520699_ERZ1034855 | MGnify/ENA primary metagenome ERZ1034855 (study PRJEB33766, sample SAMN09781730) | gut metagenome | biome: gut microbiome | host: Homo sapiens | place: Madagascar | study: EMG produced TPA metagenomics assembly of the PRJNA485056 data...
CTTATGCTTGTGCCGTCTTGTCGGCAACGCTCCTTGACAGCTTCGTATAAGTCGGTATCGACGCTCGGTATGGTGATGGATTTCTTCATGGCTTATTCTTCTATTGGTTCTATTGGTGGAAAATCTATCTCGAATTTTTCTTCTTTTTCTTTGATGATGAAATTGAAGTCGTTGTACACTTCCTTTTTAATCAACTCCTCGTTGTGTCGTAGTTCATCTTTGAGTTTTTCATATTCTTTTTTCAAGGTTTCTTTTTGTCTTTCATGTTCTTCTTTGAGTGCTTTATTTTCCCTTTTGAGTGCTTCATTCTCAACCTCCAAGTCTCGGCATTTGCCAAAAAGGATATTCCAATCTGCACGCTCTCGGTACTCGGCTCGTTGGTTTTCAAGGGCGAACTCCCGCAGCCGGGTGTACTTCTCTTTCAATTCGTCAAATTCCATAATCTTTTCGGTTTTTCTTGGTTTACTCGGCAAAGTAAACACTTTATTTTTGCAGTAAAGTAGGGTTTACGAGGAAAAAAGTGCTTGTGTCGTAACTTTGTGTCCACTTCAATAGGATATGTTGACACACTTTTCTTTGTGAAAATCAAATATTTGAAAGGAAAAGTGTCCACGTGGCAAGGAAAAACCGCAAAAACTTTTTCGATTTGCTGATTTTTACGCAACTCGTTGATTGTTTGCTAATTATTCGTTTGTTTACTCTTGGCGAGGCAAAAAACGAGAAAAATTTATAGTAAACATGTTGCCACGTGGACACAAAAGGACTAATTAAAAGAAAATCAAACTATTTACTGTGTCAACTTTCTCTTTTATCTGGACACACTTTACTTTTTTCGAATAGAGTAAAGTAGAAAAAGTAGCTTGATAAACTTGTTTACTCGGAAAACTTTACTACCTTTGCGACATTATAAACCACAAAAACACAATCAAAATGAGAAAACTTTTGACATTAGCAACGATTTTTGCCTGCATGTTTACTTTCGCAGGCTGCAACGATGATGAAGAAAAAGAAGAAGAATTAAAGTCGGTTAGATATACGATGAAAGCTCGTTTTGACGAGGATTTTACAGGTATTTATATATACGAACTCAATGAGAAAGGAGAAAAATTGAAGACGAATACTCTTTTCAGCTTAAAACGAAATGAAGCAGAAACTTATACCTCTGCGAAAGGGTGTAAGAAAATCAATATATATGCCAAAACTACAAAAGGATATATTTCACAAGACAAAGAGTTTTTTGATGATGATGAAGAGTTTACTCTTGGTGCAGGAATTAGTCCTATTACAGCGGAAGAATACGACTTCTATACGAGGTAACTACTTGTATTTCCTTTTGAGAAAGAATAGTCCGAAAAGCACACCGATAGCGACAAACAACATTGTTTTGTCGCTGTTTGTTTTTGTTGCACCGGTTTTATTTTTGTCGTTATCCTCACTGTCGGGAATATTTCCTCTCGTAGATGGTCTATCCAAAGTTCCCAACTCTTTTCTTTGACGTTCTTCTTTCAAATTGTTTGATAGTGCATTAGCATTATTTGTAAGTACTTCTTCGTATGTTTTCTTCTTGTCATTAGCCTCTTTCGCATCATTGTAAGTCTTTTCATTAGGCTTGGTTATTTTCCTGTTGTATTCCTCGTTAAAATAAGCCTCGCTTGCTGCTTTTTCTACTCGGGAAAGTCCAAGTGTGAAGATGTCTTCTGCACCGAACTCACTTATCTTCTTTCTAATTTTCTTTGCTATATCTTCGTTGTACTTTTTCACATTGTTATATCCATTAGTAAAGAAGCCTTGCTGGTTGAAAATGAACCGTAGAATTGCTATCTTGACATTATCTAAAATCTCGCTATTTGTAATATCTAAATCTCCTGCAAATATATTCTCATCAATTACACTATACACATATCCACTTGTCGTCTTATCCCAATAGTACTCTGATTTTTGTAGATAATCATCATACCAACTCCTATTTTTGAAGTGCTTATTGATTTCGTCGAAAATCTTCTGTATATACCCTCTATCGTACGCTTTGAAAAATCCTAAACCTGCTTGCACAACATCCATTGAAATTTTATCATCGCTCAATCCGAGCATATATGTACTCGATATTCCTGCCATTGTGCTTACCGGCAAATTGTTTTGCGGAATAGTTAGTTTGAGACAGTATTCGACGTACTTGTTGAAAGTGATTGTTTTTCCTCCTTTTTGTGAGAAGTTGAAATCTTTGTACCTCGGAAGTATATACATACTGCATTGCTCAGGCTTATACGGCTTTTGTGGCGTGGTTAACTTGCCCGCTTGCCCTAATTTACTTGTATCAAGAGTAAGAGTTTTCCCGCTTTTCTCATATTGCCTCCCTGTCGCATTCGCAAGCGGATTGCTTACGTATATTTTCTCTCTCTGTCTTTTCATTGCTATTTCTTTTTTGCTGTTAATTCTTCAAATGCTCCTCTCAATTCGAGGAATACTTTTTTCACTCTTTTCTTATCCGATTTCAATGTCAGTTTCTTCAATATCAAACCCTCTGCGGCAAGCACTGCTTTCTTCTTGCGTAATTTCTTCGTTTTCTCCACAATCTGCAATGCCACGGAATAAAGAAGCCTGTCGCTGGTATCTTTCGGACACACCGTTAAGAAGTTGTCCAAAATCACCCAAAACCCCTGAAACTCTCGTGGACTTGGAAAACCCCAATTCTCCACGAGAGCTTCTCCTATTATTCTCTGCCACTCCTTTTTCGATAGCTTTTTCATATTTACAAATCTATTTTTTCGTAGTTGTAGTAAAGGAAAGCCACAACTATCAATATCACAATTCGCTCTATAAGCATTATCTTCAAACGTCCTTTCGATACTGCTGTCATTCTATTTATTCTTTTTGAGGGTATAGAGGTAATACACCGCCAGACCCAGCACGATGACCGTCATCACAATCAGAGTGTACTTGATTACCTCCCTACTCATCACTTTTTTTTTAAGATGTTCTGCGTTGCCGTGTCGAACTGAGCATAACAGTACTCCTTGAACTCTCCGACAGTTATCTTCCTATCCTTGTTAAGGTCTATACCCGGATTTGCGTCCGCAATGGTCGCTGCACTGAGCTTCGAGGTTTGGAGTATATAGTCGTCCGCCTTTCCGAGTGCAGCAGGGAAAAACGTTGCTAAATACAAGTCGGGATAACTGTTGAGTTTTGTGATGTAAGGCTTATAGTACTTGTAAACATAATCGAGTTGCTGCACGTTCGTCATCGCTTTCAACGCAGTCGTGCTTGTTCCCAATGCCTGTGCGGTGGCGGGCATGAACTGAATTAAACCAGTCGCACCACCTCTGCTGTTGACGGCTTGCGGATTAAGACGGCTCTCTTTGTACATTACTGCCATCAGCCAATTCGGGTCGATGAGCAACTTCGCACTTATGTTCTTGACTTTCGCCAAGAACTCAGCCTTGTTACTCTTAACGTAGTTCTCGAATAACATCTTCTACCTCCTTGCCAAAAGATAAATCACTATTCCGGCAAGTACCATCACAACAATCTTCAAATTCTTGATGTCCTGCGTCGGTTTGTTCTGCTGTTTTTCCAATCTTTGCCGCTCTTCGTTATTCATTCTTCGTTCTCCCTCAATCCAATCTTCTGCACCCGAGGGGATACCCATTATGTATAGTCTGTCTGCCGGAACTCCGAACTCTGCTTGGCATAATTCCTCCACTTTGCGGAGTATCTCATTTCTTTCTTCATCGCTTTGGGCATTAGCATAATAGCCTTTGTACTCTTCAAGGTAAGCTCTGTAGCGACCCATTTGTTCTGTGTCTAAAATATTCATATTTCTATCTGTTTTTTTTGTTTTAATCTTTTCTTTTTCTCGTCCAAAGCCAGCCAATGGTAACAGCTGCTCCGAGTGTGTATGCTATTACCCAGCCTGCACTCGATTTTCTTGCCTTTTCGTCTGCTTTTTTCAGCCTTTTATTCTCTTCTTTCAGCCATTTGTTCTGCTCTTTCGCCCTTTCGGTTTTTGCGTCGAAAATCGTATCTCTGACAGTGATATAAAGCGGTTTCGTTTCGATGTGCTGCTCTATCAAAGTGTCCCGAATGATTGTCTCGATTAAAATGCTGTCCGTTTCAATCCGAAAGACAGTATCCTTGATAAAGCGATAGGTGGTGTCAATCTTTACTTGTGGCAGAGCTACTATCCGTTCCCGTACAACAGTTCTCTGTTGTTGGCAGCTGGTCAATAGACAACCTATGACGACAAGCAAAACGAAGACAGCTCTCTTTTTCAAACCGAACTTCAAGTTTCTGTATTCTCTCCTCCAATTTCTCTCTTTCTTCATAGTGTTTTCTTATTACGTCATTCAATCTTGTTATTTCGCTTCTCAACTCATCAAGCATATATTTCTTCACCCCTCTCTCCGGCAAAATCCAATCAAGCAATTTCGTTACAATCTCTTTCATCTCGACCTCCCACTTATGCGAACTTCCAAACCAAGAATGCCAACACTGCGAAGCCTGCCAAATAGAGTTTATACTTGGTTGAGTATCTGACTTTCCCAAAAAATGACATATTCGCCCACATCTCTTCCAGCTCGTCTTTCATATAGCCCACCCAATCGGACATCCATTGAAAGCCGTACCCGCTGTTGTTCCAGAAAATAGCACTTGCCTCGCCGACAGTCAGGTTGGAACGGTTGTCGAAGTTCGCAGGGTCGAACTTGACTCCCGAGGCAATGATTGCGAATGTATCCGCCCAAAGGCTGTTCGTATCGCTGTACGGCATCTTTGCTGCTGCCATGGTTGCAGCGTAATCGCCACCGCTGGAAAGGAACTTGTTCGTTATTGCAGCCTTTGCAGCTGCATGAATGATTTCGTCCTTGCGGGTGCTTTCGTAATATCTCCAATAGGTCTTCTTGTCTTTTTGTGTCTTCCAGAATGCCAAGCCCGTATTGAAAATTTTCAATCCGATATTTGCAATGGCAACAGCCGTGCCGACTGTGAAGTTCGCCATGCAGCCGTCTATTGCCTCGCCGAGTTGTTCGCTCGCAACACACCTTCTGTTCACTGCATCGTACTGCAAAAGATGTTTGCAAAGCAAATACTTACGCTCTTGGTCGGGTACGATTTTGAAAATCGTCTTCGTAATCTCTTGCCGTCTCTGCGGGGTGTCCGCCTCGGAAAGGTACTTCCCAATCATGTAGCAATCCGCCTTTATCTCATCGACGGACTTATTCTTGTAATGCCCCTCCTCGTGTAGCAGAATGATTACTTTCTCATAATCATCGAGCTTATCCCACATCGATTTATTGATATAAACAATGCCGTTGTTTATATCGACCGAAGCGGGATTATTACCCATGTCCGATTTATACCTGTAAATCATAACCGGCTACTTTTTGGCGAACCGCATAAGCAAGATGATGACGACAACGATTGCTATACCTATCAACAGATAGGTGAGAGTGTTGTCTTTCTCTTTCACTATGTTAACCTGTCCTGTTCCTTTCCCGCCGAAATTGAATATAGGCGAAACGATGTTGTCGAACAGCTTGACCAGCACATCTGTAATACCGTCAGCTGTCTTGACGTAATCGTCTATGTTCTTTTTCCCGCTTGAACTTGAACTGTCTGAACCGTTCTTTGCGTCTTCTCGCTCGTAGGTCTCTTCCAGAAGCTCGTCGATGGTCGGGTAGTCCCCTGCGTAATTAACCACAAGCGGGTTAGCGTTTCTTTTTATCCGTATGTGTCTCATAAGTTTTTCGTTTTATGCAAAAAGGGCGAGGCTTTTTTGTCTTGCCTCGCCCCTCAAATCTGTGTGTGCTTTGTATGAATTACAAACTCTGGTCTTCGGTGAAGTCGAATGTTATGTTGACTATCTCGCCTGCGTTTATCAACCAGCTCATGAATGTGTCCTCTTGTATTCTCGTTCCTTTCAAGTCTTTGATTTCGATTTTCGTTGTCTGCAACATGTTCGGAGAAGAATACTTCGTCGGGTTGATGCTTGTTGTCGACAAACTTTGAACCGGTGAAGTGGTCTTGAAGATAATCGGGTTGTCGAACTGGTCTTGCGATTGCACCTTGATGGTTATCATGTCTATCAGGTACACGTTCGCTTTAAGGTAGCTCAACAAGTCTCTTATACGAAACTGGTCGTTCAAGCTCTTTGCTCGCAAGAAATCTGTGTCTCCCTTTGTATCCGGAATTGTCAGAGTGCCGTCCTGCATGACAGGTAACACGCCGTCGGTCATGATTGCGTCTATCTTGCCTTGCACGTAGTTCTGAACTGGTTCGGGGTTAGCGACAGTAAAGTGCAACTGTCCCTCGGTGTCTTTCGCCAATCCCATGGTGTCTATCGAACCGGCAAAGAGTGCAACGTTCTTTGCCTCGGAATACTTGTTCTCTATCCTGATGGAGAACGATTGTTTTATCGGACTTAATGCCATTCTTACCTCCTTATTGTGCGTTTAGCGGGTTAGTAGCGTTGATTTTGCCTGCGAACTTCACAGTGCCGTCTGTCTTCTCTTTGCTCATTACGAGCGTGTAGTACAAGTATATGCCCAGAACCAATGCTCCTGCAGCTATCCAATGTACGTTCTTTTTCAAAAAATCCATAATCTGTTTTGTGTTGAATGAATACTTCTGTTATTTTGCGAGCAAAGGTAAGGAAGGAGTAATTCGGGCTTTGCTCGAAAAGTCCGAAAACCGCCGAAAAAGTCCGAAAACAACCGATAAACCGCCGCCTTGCCGTTCATCAGCGACAACCGCTCGCAAATCCGAACTAAAACAGACAAGAGAAAACCGCCCTTGTCTCTCGACAATAGCGGTCAAATCAATGAGTAAAATCTGTATGCTTAACGTTTATGCTATTTCTTTTGTTCCGTAAACACTTGGGCGTACAGCTGCTTGATGTCGATGTTGGTGTAGGAGTAATCGATACTTTCAATGTTCAAAATCGATAATCCGTACTTCGATGCAGGCAACATCGATACATCTTCTGTTTCGATGAAACTTGCCCCGTTCTCTATCGTTGTTATTCCTATATCGCCCTTACATTGTGGCGGAACTTCTGTTTTCTCAAAAGGAAACAGAAATCTCGTAAGTGTACTTTTGCCAATGCCTTGGTCGCCGTTGATGATTATATCCTTGCCTCTTAGGCATGTATGGATAATCGACCCTTCCACCCAATTACTTATATAGACGTAGTTTCTGTCTATACATATCGCAAATCCTGCTTTTACGAGTTTTTCCAATTCGCTTACTCTGTCCTTGCCGTCCCAGTCTGGGAGTGTGGCAATAAAAAATTCAAAATCTGTCAACATCTGTGTATCGTTTTTATTCGTTACTAAATCCAAAATCTTTGAGGGTGAAAAGTCGCTGCTTTGCTTTTTCCTTATCCTCCTCGAATGTGTATATCTCTTTCGTACCTTTCTGCTTGATTGTGCATTTCGTCGTTTTCATATCTCGGTAAGCGTCGAAATCTGCAAGGTTTTCGACGTTGTAGCTATTGGTGCAGCCATACCAGAATTTCAGATATTCAAGAACGGTTGGAAAGGCTGTGTTTCTGTTGACCTCTAATTCCAATTTCACTTCTATTTTCATATTTCATTATATCATTTTTTGAACCTGTCCATATAGTTCATTACATCTTCTCTCGTGGTCTTGTACCAGCCTGTTACGTTCCCTTCTCTGTTTATACAGGTTACTTCCAAGAGATTACGCCAATAACCCCGCTCCATTCTTTCAATGTACTGCATTCTTTGTTCTGAAGTCTCGAACTCTTCCGTCCACTCTCGAATGAAATAACCGTTGTAGCTGTACAATTTAATGTTTACTTTTAGCATGATTTATTCCTCCTTTGGTATTATATGTGTTATCTCTATTCCTAATTTCTCTGCCCAAAGCAATTCAATTTGCACTCCGTAGCTGTTTTCTACTTCTTCGGGTGTGCCAACAACGAACATTACGTCGCACTCACTGAGTTTTTTCAGGTCGTCAATCATGAAGTCTTGCCATTTCCAATTTTCTCCCTTTTCTCCCGCTAACGGGCTAACAGCTTCGTAACCTGCAAATTCGGCGTGGAGGCAGCCAATGGTGAAAGTTTTTATAACTTTCTCCCATGGTTGCGAACTAATGCGTCCCGATATGTACGCTTTCTTTTTTACTTTCATATCATTCAAATTTTATTGGTTTCAATTTCTTTTCCTGCATCTTTTCAATTCTTCTCGCACATACACGCTGCTTTCGTTCAAGACGACGGGATAGACGTGCTTTTGAAAACCGTTAACGCGAACGCTTTTTCGCTCAAACCCTTGAAATTTTAACGCTTTGCCGAGTGTGGTTTGATTGAATTTCAGGTTCGGCATGCAGTCCTGCAAAAAGAGGAGTATCTGACCGGCTTGCCAATAGTAAACCTCGGTTGCGTAGGTGTCGAGGTCTTCCTGCGTTGCAGGGCGTAGGTAGAATTGTATCATGTCAAGCTCTGTTGTAGTGCTGAAAAATCGTCTGTTGTATTGCTTCTGCCTGTCTAATTCGTCCTTGTTCATGTCGCAATCAAAGCCTGTTTTATATAGGTAGTAGGCTTGCGAGTAGATTGCATCGATGTCGCAATTCTGCTTGTAAGCAAAGTTGATTTTTTTGAGTAGGAATGCGAGGTAACGCACACTTCCTGTTGCGTCTGTCAAAAATTGCATTTCGTTGCAGTTTCCGAGGAACGAGCAACGACGGTCGAACACTCGTTCCGTCCTGTCGTATGGCGGACGATATTTGAGTTTGGTTTTCGAGAGGATTGTTTTCACTTCTGCTTCGCTGGATTTGTTGAGTTTGGCAAGTTCATCGTAGAGAATAAGGAAGTTGCTGCTTAGCTGTATGCTTTCATCTTTGCCTTGGGGTATTTCTTCGCTCCAATAGTTCTCCAAGGCAGGAGGGCAAAGCCATCTGCAAAGCGAGGTTTTTCCGCTGTTCTGCTCTTCTCCTACAAAAACCAAAATCTGCTTGTTGAAATAGTTCTCCTCCAATGCACATTTCACCACTCTGACAAGCCATTTTTTCAGTTGCCAATCGAAGCGGTATCCCTCCGCTTCTTCTACATCTATATATGTAGCGAGTTCCCGTATTGGGTCGCCTGCATAAGGCGGGAGACTTTCAAAATAGGCTCGATAAGGGTCGAAGCTCTTCACTCTGCCACTTCCCATGTACAAATCGAAGTCCGCTTTGCGGAACTTGAAAGGGTTCGTCTCTATCAAATCGAGGAGCAAAGAGTTCCGCTCTCTGTCTGCGAAGACGGAATAACCGAGCTTGCCTCGCTCTCTGTATTCGAGCATAAGGCGGACTTCATTGTACCGCAGCTCCATGCGGTCGTTTATATAGTTCTCCAAGTTCTCGAAGACGGGATTGTAGGATTTCTTTTCCTCTTCTGGTAGGACTTCTGTATTCATAACTACAACTCCTTCAGTCTTGGTATCAATTCATAGAGTTTTGCAAGGAACTCCTCGTTCTTTGCTTTATCCGTAAGCCATTCTTCCAAGTTCATTCTTTCTTGTTTCTTGTCATAGGATTTCCTCCATTCTTGGATTTTCTTATCCTCGGGCAATCCCGCAAACTCACAGTAGCTTTTGTATATGGATACATGTTCTTCGTTGTATGGATTGAATTTTTTCTCTAAGAGTTTGAGTATAAAAAAATGCTGGTCATTATATGCCTCGCCTGCTTCTGTTAATTCGACCTCGAAATAGTCGGGGTTTCGCTCTATCATGGTAAGCAACTTTGCAAAGCCCTGCTTTCCTGTTATGATTGCCCACTGTCTGGCTTCTTGCACTGCCATTGCGGTACGTATGCTTTTTCTTGCTTCGGTAGCAACGCCCTCTGCTTTCAAGGCTCGGTGTGTCCAATATTCCTGTTGAGTTTCGAGGTATTCGACATAGTCCCGCAATGCCTCCATCGTTGCAATCTCTGCGGTAACGCCTGCAATATCTTTGCCTTTCGCCTCAAGCAATGTCTTGAACCGCTGCTTACTCTCTATAAAGTAGGTCAAATCGACCATCGCAGAGCGAAATGATTGTGTCTTCATAGCTGCACGCTTTGAATTTGTTTCTCGAATAGTTCTCGAAACAGATTATCGATGTAGCTTTTCTCGATTTCGGAAATCGTGCTTTTGCCTCGGAGAGTGTTGTAAATCGATTGTCTTGACTTCCAATTAAACTTTTCGCTTAATTGGTTTCTCAACCGTCTTTGATTTTTCGGCGTGAGCAGCTCATATTGTTCGGAAAAATCGTACTTCATTTTTTTTGTCTCCTTTCTTTTTGCTACGTGTAAAATTATTTGTACTTTTGTCCTGCAAAAATAGAGACTGGTGTAACGAGACTCCAAAAAACGGAGCGAGACGAAAAGAAAAAGTGTTACAGAATTGTTACAGAAATTCGCAACAAGCCTATAACACTCGAAAAAATTGATATTGGTAATCAGTTACTTGAAAAATCGATTTTTGAAAATATGAAACGCCGTTCCATTATCGCTTTTCTGAACATTCTTGTACATCAGTCGTTTATAAGGTCAAACACTGAAAAGAGATACAGAAATGTTACAGAAAAAAACAATGCGAATAACAGCAAAGTACCGTATTCCGGAGGTAAAAAAGTACAAAAACGGCTGGAGAATTGTCTTCTGGTACCAGAAAAACGGCGAATTAAAACGACATATTCTTCGTTGCGAGAAGTACAAGAAAAGTTTCGAGCGGGCGAAAGATGCGGAGCTGTGGATAAGCGAGAATTTGTGTGTTCCGCTTACTCAGGAGTTGCAGAATGGCTGGACACCGGAGCAAGGCATGCCGAACTTTTGCAATAAAAGCAACAACGATATTCGCCTTTCGGTTCTCGCAGACTTGTTTTTGGAAGACGCTTACGAACGATACAAGGCAAAACTCATCAATTACACTTCTTATTCTTGCTACAAATCATTCTGCAAAGTAATAAGCAGCAGCACCTCTTTTGGCATTGAAGATTGTAACATTCACGAAATAACGAGAGTAAAAGCCGAAAAATTCATCGTACAAATCAAAGCTCTGCGGGAATGGCAGGCGAAAACAACGAATAACTTCATCAAACTTTGCCGTATGCTCTTCAAGTTCGCCGTCGATAACTCCCTTGCTTCGGTCAATCCCTTTGAAAAAGTCGCATTGATAAAAGGTGAACAAAAAAGCAAACGTACCTTATCGAAAGAGGAACAAACGAAGATATATGATTACCTCCATGCAACGAATGTTCCGTTTCTGGTATATACCCAGCTGGTATATACCGACCTTATTCGCCCAGTTGAAATATTCCGCATACAATGCAAAGACTTAGACCCCGTTAATCGGAAAATCACACTTCGAGCTGGCAAAACGAAGAACAAAAAGGAAAGAGTTCTTCTTATTCCTCAATCCCTCGAAGCTCTTTTCGACCAATACTTACAGGAAATCGATTATGCCAATGCAAACAAAGAAGCCTACCTGTTTTCGGAGGACTTCCGCCCGAAAGTAAGCAAAGACCCACTGCCCTCTGCATACGCTTCCATTCGGTGGAGGAAAATGTGTCAAGAACTGAACTTGCCAGATGATTGTAAACTGTATGGATTGCGACACACAGGAATAAGCGACCTTTTGGACATACTACCTGCAAATACCGTGCGAATGCACGCCGACCACTCCGATTTGAGACAAACCATTCATTACGCCGACCACGAGAACGAACAAATCAGGAAAGAAGTAGCTGCGAAAGCCCCGATTTACGGTAAATATAACGAGTGAGTGCCGCTGATGAACGGCAAGGAAAACGAAAAAGAGGCTGTTTTCAATCAAGAAAACAACCTCTTCAAGGGTGTCGATAAAATCGTTGGCGGTATCGACTTTTACGCCTCTCCCATGTATGAAGCCCCTTGTTATTTCGGTGGTTTGAAAAATTGTTGTACCTTTGCACACGCAAAGGACAAACGGATATAGTAATTGCAATAAACGTGCTGACTTTATCTGTTTGTCCTTTTGCTTGTTATGCAGTAATGTAATACACGCTTGTTTTTCTTTTCTCCAACCATCAGTTTATATTCTCCGACCTCTTTAAGCGTCCCTTTCAACTCGTACATCTTTTGAAATTTCATCTTATTCTTTTGTTTATTATCTTTCGGAGTGTCTGTCTTCACAAATTTCGCAACCTTTATTGCCTCTTTTACACGTAAAGCAACGAGGGTTGATTGATAACGCCGAGCGGCACGGGTGGCAGTCTCGTCAATAGAGTAGAATATAAACTCCACATCACGATTGTTCAAAGCAGGACATTTAACTTTCGTTCCAATCAAAGGGAGTAGTTCTCTTATCAGGATTTCTTTCCTTTTATAGACATCTTCCTTTTCTTCTCCTCTCGGTATTCCTACTCGCTTTGTTGCCATATTATTTACTCTTTATTTTCGGAGGCTTGCGGTCAAGCTCCGTCTTCGTTTGCCGTGTGGTGGTTTTCTTCTTGGTGGTTGCTTTTGTTGTCTTTTTGCCGAACTTGCCGCGTCTGGCTTGTGCTGTTTTCAGTGCGGTGTCTATTGATGGTAGTTTGCTTAATGCTGTATCGCCCATCGCTTTGCCGACCAGAACGCACCAAGCCATGAATAACTCGTCCAACCTGTCCCATTTGTAAGGGTAGATTGCTTTATTGTTGTATGCCGATAGCGGTTTGCAGAGGAACGAGTTGCGGTAATTGTAACTCGAACCGTCGTCCACTTTGGAAAAGACGTAAGCAACCCACGCCTCAAAGCTGCGGGCAAATATCTCCGCTGAGCGGAACCAATACTCGTACTTCTTTGCTCGAAATTGTGTTTCTCCGATAGCTGCCTTAAATTGCCTTGCCGCTTCTTCGACTATCGCTACTGTTACAGCTCGCAGTTTTCCGCCCACATTCCTTTTGAGAGTATTTACAAGTGCATGTCCACCTGAAAGAAAGTTGAACATGGTGCTTTGGCCGTAGTGCATACCGAGAAAATAATCCAAAGCATGTGCGTACTCATGTGCAAAGGAATGATTACCTCCTACTCTCGTGGTGTTGATTACCATAGATGCCGGCTCGAAGTGTGCCAATGCTTTTCCGCCCGCTCCCCTCGCTCCTATCGCAATATTGATGTTGCGGTCGCAACCGAGGTTGGAGTTGTCGAAAAAGAGGTTAGAGGATAAGATAAGGCAACCCTCCGCCAATCCCCTGAACCGTGCTTCTCTTTCGTTCTGCTTGACCCATCTGCCAAATTCCAAGTACCCGAAATCGAATGCTTTCAGGAATGAGGCTACGTTCAGTTCGCCTTTCTCTTTCCGCCATTGCTCGAAGAACTTTCGGGAGTTGTACGGAAATGAAAATCTTTCAGGGTGTTTTGCCCAATACTTGGCAAGCCTGCTCGTCTGGGACGAGTTCTCACTACTTTGAAGAGGTCTTTTTTGCATGGCATTTCGGCATTTTAAGAGAAGTCTCGATGATATTCTTCGGCTTCTTCGTGTAAATAGGTTTCTTTAATTTCATTTCTGTTTGTTTTTATTTGCTGCTTGCAAGAGCTGCAAGCAATGTTGTTATATTGACCAATGCTCCTTTCGGGGTCTTGGTGTAGCTTACTTTGTTGTTATCCATGTAGTTCATCAAGGTACTATTATCGCTTTCGCTCGCCGTGCCTGTATCAAGACTGAAATCCACTTGGTTTATCGCTGCTTCCCAATCTGCGTACGTCCAATCCGTGGTAACTCTCAGAAATTCGCACTTTGCCGTCGGATAATCTGAGGTCAAGCCTACCACTCTATATGGTATATTACTTTCTATCGGTTTAAGCCAGTATATTTTTACGGAAGATTGGACATTGCCGAAAAAGATGTGATAACGCACACCGACAGGCAAATTCTCATATCCCGAGAATAAGTTATCTATTATATTAGTCCCTCCAATGCTACTGACTTTCGAGAGGTCAACGTAGATGTTGCGGCTTTTCGAGTAATCTATACCGGCTTTTTCCATCGCCTCGAATATCCCTTGTCCCTGTTGCAATGTAATCACCACGGTTTCACATTCAGGGTTTGCAATGTCCAGCTTCCAAGCGTTGTTTTTCACGGCGTTCAAGTCCGTATGTAATGCGTAGGAGTTGCTGTCAAGACTTCCATCGGCTTTCAAAAACTGCGAAGCTGTGCCGTTCGGAACGATGAATTTCTTGCCGTGAACTTCAATCCATGGATAGTTTGAAGTCCCCAGAGTTGCTTCGTTATCCGTGTAAAATGCGGGCTTGGAAATAGAGGAGGCGTTTCCGGGGGATAATGAAAAAATAAGACGTTGCGAATTTTGGCGAAATCCGAATACGTAGCGATTTTGGGTTCCAAGTTCCATGAGAGGGGTTCCAAGCATACATGATAAGACGGTTTCGTCTCCATCAAGCACAAAGTCATCGGGTACGCCCTTTAATAACCTAATATCCAAATAATCTCCGGGATTAACTGTACCTTCGCCCGCCATCATAGTAAGCTGTTTATTCCCCAGCGAGACAGTAAACACGCTTCCGCCCGCCCCAATTAAAGGTCTCTGCGTTGAACCATGAACCAAAAACTCTATGCCATCATTCCTCCCGGTTGTTGCGGCCATCACCAATTCGGGGTTGTCAAATCTATATTCCCCTGCGTACGGAGACCCATTCAAATTTATTCTATCGTCCCACGCATCATTGCCTATCGATAGAGTTTTTCCTCCCTCAGGAACTCTAAGAAAAAATTCATCATACTCTGCGGCATACCCCATCTCTATTTTGCCTACACTTTCGCCAGCCGCTATTTTTCCGTTCACCTGCAAATCGCTGTCTATTGTCTTATTTGCCATATCTTATTTCGTTGGTTCGGGTAAAAAAGAGAGTTTGAGGGGAATTTGTCCCCCTCAAACCATATCTGTTTACAGTCCTGCCTGTATTGAGTAAATGCGTACGTTATCCTCCTCGGTGAACTTGGTATTCGCCCCCCAATGGAGAACTCCGTTGCTGTCAAATCCAAGCTCTATAATTATTTCATCTCCTGTCGCACCCTTGAAACATTGTAAGCTCAAAGGTTGTCCTATCTTCAAGCCGTTTTCTTCATTTGAAATTTCGCCGGTATTACCGACAAGTGGTTTGCTTATGAAGCTCAAGCTGTTTTTGAGTCCGTCGAGCTTAGACTTATAGCTGTTTGTGAAGTCATTGCTCGAAAGTCCTTTACCTTCTACCTTGTCAACCTTATTTGCAATCTGTGCGAGTTGGTCTTTGACAGCTTGCGACAATGTCGCAGTGATTACGCCTGTGTCGCTCACAGTAACGGTTATATCCGCTGTTGTTCCTCCGGTATAAATGCTTGCAAGGTCTTTCACGTTGATATATACAACGTCGGTACTATTAGCGATAACGAGTTTCAACGCGGTATCCTTACCCGAAGCACTCTCCGTGAAACTGCCGTCCTGTGCGAAAGTACCTTTAACGACCGAACCCGATTGAACCACCATGTCTTTCGGAATGTTGATTTTTCCGATTTCTGTACCTCCTTGGGATAAGGTGTACACCAAGCCCGTACTGTCCTTTGTGAGAGTTACCTTTGCATCATCGTCTTCGAGGAGCTTGTTCCATTTCTCGCCGTTGTTCTTGTAGGCGTGTTTGTCCGTCGTAAGATAGACCACGCGTCCCGCTTTGTTCTCAGCAGGCAAAGCAGTTACGTTCTCAAACAATGCTTGTAAAAGCTGGTTCAAGTTCAGGTTCAAGTCAACTTGAAAATTTTTTTGTGCCATTTGTTTTTTTTGTTTTGTGTGTTATTGAATGATTTAACTGTTCAAGACCATGATTGCGACAACCGCCGCAGCTGCTGCCAACAAAATACTTCTATTGTCGGTTTTCTCCGTGTGTTCTTCCGGTTGTCGTGGAGGGTCGTTCGTCTCCGGTGCTTCCGGTTCGGGGAATTTGTCGATTGTCTCTTTGAGTTGAGCTATTTGCTCGTCCCGCAGTCTGAGTTCTTCTTCAAGCGAGGCAATCTTAGCATACAACTCTGCTTCTTTTTCTCCGTTGTAATCGTCTTCTTTTACTGCCACTGATGACGGCTTTTCCGTTGTTTTCGCCTCTACTGCAACCGTATCCTCGTCCCAAAAGACAACTCCGCCTTTTCTTTTCGGTATGTTATTCATGTTATCTATTTTTTACGCCATGTTGTAATATTGATGAAGCCGGCAAATGCTGTTGCCCACGTAATCTCGAATGCTGTTACGGGCTTGCTTACCGTTACTTGTACATCGACTTCAACGGGATTGATTTCCCCGCCATCTTCTCTGTATGCGTCCACTTGGTAAGCAAGTTCATCACTATCTATCCTATCGGTTTTCCAACCTGCCGAACGCATGTCCTCCGTTACCGTTATCGTGTCCGTCTGCATGTCTGTCTTGTCTTCACTTCCTCCGCCGCCTCCGCTCGTTTGCGGATAGTACCATTGATAATCCATGTCATTATATGTTTTTATCGCCGAACCTGTACTCGTAATCCCTCCGCTTGCTCCATGTCAAACGAGTGTCGTAATTTATTCCGTTGGCATACTTCTTCGTAGTTATGTTACCAGCGGTACGCATTTCTATTATCATGCAATTATTCTCATCGGTCTCCGCTGTTCCTTTGGTGAAGTAGCCGAGGTAAAACCCAAAATCGGTTTTTTCGACGATGTCGGGGGCGTTGTTGCTGACCAACATGTCTATGTTATTCAAGTATCTTGTCATCACTTTATCGCTTTTGCTATCAATACACAGACTACTGTCGTAACTATCGCAATGACTGCAATTTTAATCGCACTGTCGGGGGATATGCCCACGTCCACTTTCAGGGTGGCATTTCCGCTAAAAAACTCGCTGAGTGCGTCTATGAGTGTTCCGCTGTATTTGTTTTCTGTTGCCATATTATAAGCTGTTCATGTGTGTCTTGTTGTAATAATCTTTGCTTACCTCTGTCATGCCGGTCGCTGCTTTGAGTTCTCGTTCTGTCTCTGCTCCGAACTGTCCGTCGACACCGACGGAGTTATGCTGCGAGACGTACAACAAGCCGTCGGAGGTGTCGTATATAAGTCCGCTTGTGTTGGTGTTCAACCATCGTTGCAGCTGGGTTACCTGCGTGCCTCTGCTGCCTCTCCGAAGCGGGAATGATGCCGTTTGGGTGTTCCCTCCGCTTGTCGGTTCGTCGCTTGTGTCTCCGCTGTCGGTGCTTTTGTGCTTGGTCAACCATCTCGCTACGATTATGCTGATGACGACCAAGGCGGCGACCATTATGATTACTGCTATTCGTTTTTCCTGCTTCATGTTATTCGTATAGGTGTATGTCGTTTGCGAGGTACTGCACCTCGTTCACTTCTCTCACAGGGTATCCCTCAACTTCGTTCCAGATTAAGCGGAGGGCTGTCAGGGTTTTGTCTCCGAATTTGCCATCGACTATAAGGTTCGCTCCGAAGTCGGCAACGCCTGCTGCTTTCTTCGCGTTGAGCCATCTTTGTAAAGCTCGTACGTACTTACCTCGACTGCCGTATTTGAGAGGAAAGCCCTCTCGTTTGACATCTGCGGGGTCGCTTGGTGTTTGTCCGGCTGCTTTCTTTTTCTTGTTTGCCGAGGTTAAAAACAGGATTAGTGCTACGCCTCCGAGTAGCAACAGTATCGTTTTGTTTTTCTCAAAGAATTTCTTCATCATAATCCTGTGTTGATGTCGGGTATCATGTTTTTAAGTTTCTTGATGTCGGAGCTTGAAAGGTCGTCTCTGAGGTGTGTTTGCAGTGTGCCTGAGAGGTCTCCTTGCAAAAATCTCGAGAGGGTTCTCGTGCCGTATTTCCGCACGAGTTCGTTCCAGTCGTCTTGTGTTACGAGTTGTTGGATTACTCCGAAAATGGTGTCTTCGTCGGTGCCGGCTCCGTCCATGGCTGTGAAGAGTGTGTCGGCTGCGTTCTTATACCATGCTCCGTTGTATGTAAGGTTGTTGCTATCCACGGGGTTGTCCAACCTTGAATTGACGCTGTCGCTTATGTCGCTGTATATTTCTTTGATTTTCTTCCAGCCATAGTACAGGGCTACGATTGCAAGGATTATGAGGATTGCCCAGATTAGTCCTTTGCTCGGGTTCTCGGCTATGTCATCGACGAATTTGTTCAGCTTGGATTTCATTCTTTATTTGTTTCCGGCAAAGGTAGGGTTTGCCTCCGTCGGGCTTTGCGGAAAGGTGCGGAAACCGTCGAAAAAGTCCGAAAACCACCGATAATTTGTTTGCCTTGCTGTTCATCGACGGCGGTCTCTCGTTTTTCGACACAAAAAAAAAGAAAAGAAAAAGAACGAGGCTTTGCCTCGCTCTCCCGAAAAAACACTAAAAACGTATATCATACTCCGAAGTAATCGACTATTCTTTTGACTTCTTGCGGTGGATAGAGTTTCTTGGGTTTGATGTCTGCCAAGTCTTCGCAGTCTCTCATCCATGCTTTGAGAGTGGTGCGGGCGATGCCAAGAAAGCCTGCTATCTGGTACAGGTAGCGGCTTTTGCGGCAAAATTCTTCTCTATCCTTTGGCAGCATTATGAAAAGAGGTTTTTAAGTCTGCCCCAAAAAGTCCTCACCTTCACGAGACTACGGATTAAATCGAAGTTCTCCGACGTTAATAAAGATACCTTTTTTTCCACAAGTATTTTTTCGGAGTTCAATTTGCGTATTTCTATGTCTTTGGCTTCATTGGCTTTTTGCAGGGTGGTGTATTTGTCTTTGAGATTGCGGAGTTCGCTTTCGATGTTTTCTTTTGCTTGCAATTCTTTCTGCAAAGAGTTTGCTCTTGCTTCGCTTACGGAGGTTTGTATCGAGGCTTGTCGTCGCTCGTTGAGGAGTTGCTCGTTGGTTTCTTTGAGTTCTTTATTTACCTTTGCGAGTATGTTGTTCTCGCAGGTCGTTATTGTCAGCACGTCTAATTGGTGCAGTATGTATTCGCCGACGGTTTTATATTCACCTGCTTCTTTCATCTTCGTCCGGAGGTGCAGGTAAATTACCTCGGGAATTTCAATTCTGGATTTCTTTTCGGTTGTTTTCATAGGTTGAATATTTTGTAATAGTATGGGTCTTTCTTGATTTTGGCTTTGATTTCTCTTTGGGCTTTCTCGATGGTTTCCAAAGCTCCGTTGGCTGCAAGTATTTTCTCTCGTCCCTCGATGCCTGCTGTGGTGTTTTTCAGGATTAGGACGGGATTAAATGAGAAGATTGCTTTCGGCAAATCTCTCAGACTATGTGCGGTGAAGAGTATGTCGAGCATGAGTTGTTTGCGGTTAATCATTAACTGCTTGAATGCTTTCGGTGGCTTATCCCCGAGATAGCCTCCGCAGTCGTCGAGTACGAGTAAGCCGTTGTAGTATTTTTCACTTATGCGTTTGATGGTGGCTTGTTCTTCGTCCGGATATATGACAAGTCTTTTTCCTCCTGCTGTGAACTCGCTGAATGTGGTAATGTCCTCGAATTGCGTCCATTCATTGTCGTGGCTGGTTACTACCAATACTTTACCGCCTCGCTTTAATTCGTTTTCGACGAATTGGTTTGCAAGGTAGGTTTTGCCTGTGCCGTTCGTGCCGACGATACAGATGAGTTTGCTTATTCTTCCCTCGTTCATTGCTGTTGCTCCTGTGTTGCTTGTTGTTGCTTCATGCGTTGTTCTTTCCGCTCGTTCATGGCTAAGATTATTCTCGGGGCGTAGATTATGCCTGTGGTCAGGAGTAGCATTGTTGAGGGTTTTATCTTGACTTCTTCGGAGTTCTTGAGATAGAGTTCCCACGCCTTGATGAGTTGTTCTTTTTCGTCTTCGTCGAGGCGGTATTTGCTCTTGTCGTCTGTTTTAGTCCACGCTTCGGCAATAGTTGCGGCAAAGATGTCGATTATTCCGACGATGAGTTCGGGAAGTCCTTTTACGTCTTTGAGGTTGGGTTCGTCGGAGGTGTCGCTTTCTATGTTTTCATCGTCGTATTCGGGTTCGTCGGGTTGTGTCTCGAACTCGGGTTCGGGTTCATTGACTGTTTTCGGTGGTTCGTACTCCAATTTGTCTCCGCTCAACTCGTCCATGAGCTGCTCCAAGTCTCTGCCGTAGTCTAACATTTTACAGGGCTTTTTTTATTGCTTCTATTATGTCTTTGTATCGATAGATACCGTTGTTGCCGACAAATTCCCGACTGGTTTTGTCTTGTATCATTATTCGGACGATTATTTCGTTGCTTGTCGTGCTGATGACAAGGACAGCGTCGTAGTTTTGTTTTTCTTCGTCGTCTAATTCTTCTTCCTCTGCGAATTGTGCTATTGCTTCTTTCTTTTTCTCGTTGATGTAGGCAATGAGTTTGGCTTGCAGAGCGGGGTTCTCTGCTTGCTTTAATAGTTGAGGCACGAACATTTTTAGTAAGCTGCTATTCATTGTTTTCATTGTCTGTGTCGTTGCTTTCTTTGTTTTCTTCTATTTGTTTTTGCAGTGCTTTGATTTCGCTGCGTTTCGGAAAGTCGAAGAACCATGTTTCGCCGTGTATGCAGTATTCGCTGAACATGGTTTTCAGTAGTAGTGCGGGGGTGATGTCTTTTTTGTGTTTCTTGCTTTCTTTCGCTGTTACGTGGTTTATGAGGGCGTATTCGAGTGGTGAGAGTGGTACGGTTACCGAATTAGTGGAGGAGGCTCTCAGGCTTTCAATTTGGGTTTTCATCGTTTCCAATGCGGTTTTTACCTCCTCCAATTCGGCGTTCTTGGCGGTCAAATCCAGTTTTAGTTCGTCGTTGTAATCCAGCAACTTTTTGTTTTCTTGCTCGTACTCTCCGCAAACGTTTTCTTGTTCGTTGTAAGAGGTTTTCAGTGAGTTGAACTCGTCGTTGGCTTGAGATAATTCTTGCTGTGTTTTCGTGAGTGCGGTTTTGAGCTGCACGATTTGGGCGGTCAATTCTTTAATTTTCTCGCTTTCGTCTGCTGTGGGTGCTTCTCCTGCGAGTAGAGAGTTGAAGTATGCACTTATGCTTGTGCCGTCTTGTCGGCAACGCTCCTTGACAGCTTCGTATAAGTCGG
>ERZ1034855.340-NODE-340-length-20927-cov-26.033777_pt1 | contig 20927 bp, 31 predicted proteins | sample MGYA00520699_ERZ1034855 | MGnify/ENA primary metagenome ERZ1034855 (study PRJEB33766, sample SAMN09781730) | gut metagenome | biome: gut microbiome | host: Homo sapiens | place: Madagascar | study: EMG produced TPA metagenomics assembly of the PRJNA485056 data...
CTTGCTCTTTGGCTGTACATTCGTCCACCCAACAGTCAATGCCATCATCCACACCGTAAGTCTTTCCACATCTGTCACAAATGACAGAATACATAGTTACTGGCTTAATCATACCTTGCCCTCCACATCTTTAGTTGTACCTAACAATGATTCGTTGCCGATGTAAGGAATGCAATATACCCAAGAAGCAAAAACACAATAATAATATCCATCTTCGCTTATATAACCGAACAAGTTTGCACGCCACTTATCTGATTCACTATCTCTAACCAACACCTTATCGAATGGTTTCAGCTCAACCTTTGGCTTCAATTCTTCGAGAATATTTTTCTCTTTATTCCAAGATTTATATCTACTATAAAGTGCTTCGTTAAGAGCTATTTCATCATCTAAATCATTTGATTTATAGAACTTAAAAATCTCCTTAAAGATAGGAACATTAAAATCAACAATATTCTTCCCAAGATTATAATCTACATGGAACATAATAGCATCATTTTTGATTTCCTTAACTATACCAATACATTTATCTCCATCTAAACTTGTATAGCATACAAAATCCCCGTCCTTGAACTCAGGCTGCTTCTCTATTTCCAAAGTCTCACGATTGAGCTTACCACCCAGTCTCTCCTCGATGGTATTGATGTAAGTCTGAGCAGCATCTTTACCTGCTTTTTGGAAATCAGAAGTTAGCAATCGTTCATTTTCATAGAACTGTTCAGTATTATTATTCTCTTTCCAAAGATAATATTTCCCTACGAAAGAGCAATATGTATCATCAACAAATCTTTCAAATACAATATGTACGTCTCCGTCTTTATGAACCAACACATCGCCTTTCTTCCATGCGAACTTTGACCAAACACGCATTGATTTGGATGGGAACAAGCATACTTCTGCTTCTTTTGGAGCAGAAAATGTTTTGCCATACTCGTTAAAGTCCCAATCTAATAGTTCTCCATCTTTATCAACGAATGATGCCACAATAGCACCATTTTTAGAGCTGAAGCCTTTAAATGTGCAGTTTCCTACAATAGGAGACCAAAGTTTTGCGTTTGGCTTATCCTTCAATATAGCCGCTATGTTAAGTTCTTTTTCCATAATCTTCTTAGTTTACTTATTGTTAATTGAGTCCCTTGCTATGATGCAGTCCACGTTATAAATATAGCTTGCACCATTATCGCTGTGAAATTCAGTTATTGAGAACATACCATTTGGCAATTCTTTGCCATCAAGGCAGGTTCTCCAATACTTAGCCACAACCTCCGTGGTATCCTTGTAGTTGTTGTGAACCACGATGAAGTGATGCTCCTTCTGCTCTTCGCAAGAGACGAAGAGAAGTGGCAATAGGAATAATGCTGATTTCTTCATAATCTAAATATGATAGTGATTATACACAACCCTTCCTCCAGCATATATCTCCTGTGAGTCGGGCATTAAATATCTTCTCTGTAGCTTAACAAGTGCCGCCTTATGCTTTGCCTCCATGTGAGGGCAGTGAAGTCTCTGAGCAAGCTTTATTTGCTCCATCACCCCCCCATAGGCTACTCTATATTGCTTTTCTGACATCATTTTATTGTATCTCCTATTTTAAATATTAAACCTTAATTTCCTTAGTTTTTTATAATCTAATATATACCATACCAGCGAAGCGAGCCGAAGGCGAGCTTTCCATAACCTCATATATATTAGCATATACCCTATAGATAACCCCTCTATTGATATAAGTATAATTGTTGAGTATCATATCCTTTACATAGTTAATAGAGGATAAAAAACGCTTTTCTATGTTTCTGTATTTGCATAAAATTTCGTTTTTGACCGCAAATTTTACTAAATCAAAGGCTTTCTGTACGCTCACGCTTAGTTTCTTAGCTATATACTTATATGATATGCCATTCTCTCTGAACTTATCGCCGTAGCCAAAACGATTACAAGCCTTCTTAGCCGACTTCAACTCTTGCAAGCCTTTAGGGTGCTTAGATTGCTGAATCATTTGCTTGGCATAGTTCTTTCGATTCTGAATATCAATAATAAGCATAGCAGATAAGGTATCTTCTATGAATTTTACATTTTGCGCATAGGCATTCTTTTTAGAGTCATTTTTTGATATAAATTCGATATTAGGAACAAGGACGTTCCTGTGAGAGGTATGACTTTTCAGAGACTTAAAGACGAGGCAACGATTATTATTGCCCGTGAACTCAATTAAGTGCAGAGCTTTCAAGGTATCAATACGCTTACGGACGGCACAGGCACTTACTCCCGTGATTTCGTGAAGCTTATTAATGCTCCATCTTTGCACGGCAGAAGACTTGACCCTTGTCTTTATGAAAAGGGAAAATGCGATTGCCTTCCTTAGTTCGGGATTGCAATACATATCGTTCAATATCTTTCTGCGTATCTCCATTTTACAGATGCTTTAAAAAGTCAAGAGCAGCAAAGAAATGGGGATTCTCTGCTGCTCCGTATTTAGTAGCCTTGCGGCTTACGTAAATCCAAATCTTACACATTAGAAAGTTCCCCATAAACTCGCTAAGTGATAGTGTTCTTTCTTAAACACATCGCAAAATTAATAAAAATCTGTCAAATAGCCAAATCTTTTATTAATAAATTTAAAATAATTAATAGTTTCTATTCGCTTTTTAATAGATTTTTATAACTTTGCACCATATTTTCTATTAGTAACCAAATAATAAATAATAGCGTATGATATACAATCAGTATCAACAGTACGAACTCTCCGACCGCATCATGCAAGCGGTATGCGAGGTAGGCAAGGTTACGTTCGTGGAACTTTGCTCTGCGGCGAAGACCGTCAAGCTCAACACCCTTAGAGGACTATATTGCCTCATAAGCCGTGATTATTGCATCCATCCCGACCGCTCGGCTCGCCTACTCTGCCGCACCAGAGCAAACGTTATCAACCAAGCACGAAAGTATATGCAATACGTTCAGTCGAAGGATAAGTATACCTTATCTATATATAACCAAATCGTTGAACTCTTAAAAAGCAACAAAGAATGAAAAGAACAGATTATGAGCTTACCCTGCCCGACCAGCTCTTCCCAACGGACAATGACTTAGAAATTCCGACACTCGACATGGATATGCAAGCCAATGAGTGCCAATCACCCTTTCTCTGCTTCGGCGAGCAGAAAAGAACCTTCAACCTCAATGGCGAAGGCTCATTGCACTTCTATACCGATGATTACCGCTTCTCAGCTATCTACGAGCACCCTGAGAAGATATTGCAGCATCACCCTGCCGTTATCGTTGAACCGAACTTCTCCCTATATAATGAAATGCCCGTATCTTTTGGTTTGCAGGCTATCTACAAGAAACGTTGGATTGCCCGTTGTATGCAAGGTAAGGGTATCGGTATCTTCGTTGACCTCAACGTGGCGCAGAAGTTCTATCGCCTCAATATGATTGGCGTACCTCGTGGATGGCGTGCCTTCGCTACCCGTGGATATTCGGATAGACTGAATAACCTTGCCTTTGAGTATTCCATCGCAAGCGATTGGGCAGAGGGCAAAGAGCCGCTATTTGTTATCTACGGCGGCGGTGCTGAGTGTCGGCGGTTCGCCCAGACCCATAGAGGTTGCATCTACATCAACCCAGTTGTCACTACCAAGAAGCAGCTTGCCGCCTTGCAGAAGATTCACGAAGGTGTTGCCTTCATCGGCGAAGAGTTCTCTGTTAAGGCACAGCTTGATAAGCTCACCCCTTTCTCCAAGCAGATTGAGGATTTCCGAACAGATAACGTCTCTAAACAGATTGAGGAAAAGTAAGATTGTTTATGCGAGATATGGCATTTATTTGCTGTATCTTGCTTTCTTTTGTATCTTTGCATCAGCAAAACAGAAATTGTGGAATATAAGTTATGAGGTGTCATAACTATATGTATTAGTTAAGATTTGGTTAAATGAAAATAATAGTTAGTTTTTAGTCTATAAGCAGCCGCCTGTGATAGGTAGCTGCTTTTCTTATATTATTATATAATAGGTATAAGAATCAAAGAGAAGCATAAAAATGTCTTAATATAATCATAAAACCCCATTAGTTTATATTAATTTCTATTAAAATATTAATATTGTTCCCGAAAATAGTTGGTACTTTGAGATATTTTTATTATTTTTGGAGTGTAAATAATAAGTTTAACAATATAAAATAGGAGATACAACAATGGAAACAGAGAACAAAAGAAAGGAAAAGACATTTAGAAAGGCTCATTTTACATCATCAATGGGCTGTCAGATATGTATAGAAGGTGATACTTGCCCTTTTGCAAAGAGAGGTTATATCTGTTCGCTTTTTGATTTGAGATAGAATTGTTTACTTAATAGATAATATTTATATCTCAATCGAATAAGAATTAATTATCTTTGCACAAAATAACAATTTAAAATTCAAAGAATATGAGTAAGTCAAGCGGTGGCACTCGCACCATAAGCAGCAATAATGCTGCGCAGAGTAGAACACAGAGCGTTGCTAATACTACTACATCATCAGCAATCAACGCTTTGATAGATTCCATTAACGCCAAAACATTATGGAACGATAAGGTTAAGTTCTTAAAGAATGACGCAGCGAATGAGAGCTTGGAAAATATGACGAAAGCCGTTTCTGCCGTTTATAACATCAAACCTTCCGAATTTAAAAAGGTTGAAGAGTTGGAAGATGTAACTTTTAATAAAAAGAAAGGAGGTTCTATTTTTTGGGAAAAGTATAGAGAGAACGAAACTGATACTATTGAGATAGGTACGATAAATAGACATGGTAAAATCGCAAATATCATAAGAACTTACGAGGAAAGCGGTTGGAAATCACTGACTACCTATTATATCAATGGATATAAGACAGGAGGTAAGAATAAGTCCGTTCTACAGATGTTTGATAAGCTTGTAAAAGCTGGAAAGATTAAATAATAACTCCAAAGGCTACTCATTTTTGGGTAGCCTTTTCTATTTGTTTACACACAATCTATTATTTTCTATTAAAACCCGAATAATCTCCGTAACTTTGCAAATAATAATTATTAAATGGTAAAGTTATGGCAAGAGAAAAGAGAATCTCACAGAACCCATCCATCGCAAAGGATGAGCTTCTTGCAAAGATGGGTTTTCGTGAAATGATTGACATTACAAAGCTCCTCTATAATGAGGGGCAGATTGATGGCGTTCCAAAGAACCCTCGCTACTTGAAGGAGAGCGAGCATGACAAGCTCGTCAAGTCGCTCACCGATAGTCCCGAGTTCTTGGAGTACAAGCCTTTGATGGTTTACGCCTTGGAGGAAGGTACATACGTCACCATCTGCGGTAATATGCGCCTCAGAGTGGCTAACGAGTTACGCATCGGCGGAAATACGAACTTCGAGAAGCTGCCTTGCTTCGTCTTGAAGACTGATACCCCAATTCAGAAAATCAAGGAGTATGCCATCAAGGATAATGTACAAGCAGGTAATTGGGATTGGGATGAGCTTGCCAATGGTGGATGGGAAACCGATGATTTGCAGAATTGGGGCGTTGATTGCTCTTTCCTCAATACCGATGAGGATGATACCGATATTGATGAGCTATTCGAAGATGCTCAAAATACCGAGAGCAAAGTTAAAGATATTAAGCTCTCCGTCCATATTCCGCAAGAGTTGGAAGATAAGGTAGATGAGATTAAGGAGATTATTAAGTCTGCCGTTTCCGAATACGAAGGTGTGGAAATAAAATAATAGAGATATGGAAGTCTATCTTGCGGGGGGGCTTACTGGAAATCTTAGTAAGTTTTGGAAAAGTGTTAGTATGGAATTATATTTAGCAGGGACTTTAAGCAGACCCTATGTTTATGAAAAGGCTATGGAAGTTTTTTTAGCAGGCGAACACCCAGTAAAGAACGGCAAGGATGCCGATTGGGAGGGATTAAATATATTGGAAACTTACTATTATCTACAGAATAATAAAGAGTTTCCTCGATTGATAGGCAATTTTCAGAATTTCCTATTAGATAGTGGTGCTTTCACATTTATGTCGGGAGCAGGTGTAGTTGATTTCGATAAATATGTAGAAGGATATGCTGCATTCATTAAGAAGTGGAACGTAAAAAACTTCTTTGAGCTTGATATTGATTCCGTTGTTGGTATCAGAGAGGTTGAAAGACTTCGTGAAAAGCTCGAAAGATTAAGTGGACGTAAGCCTATCCCCGTTTGGCATAAGTCACGAGGAAAAGAGTATTTTGTTGAAATGTGCAAGAATTACCCTTATGTCGCTATCGGTGGCATCGTAACCAAAGAAATACCTATCAATAAATATGAGAAGTTATTTCCTTGGTTCGTAAAGACGGCACATAAATATGGCTGCAAGATACATGCACTTGGATATACAAATATCAGAGGATTGCATACTTATCACTTTGATTCCGTGGATTCTACAGCTTGGCTTTATGGTAATATGAGCGGTTCTATATATAAGTTCAATGTCAAGAACGGAACTATGGATAAAACCAAAGCACCTGAGGGCAAGAAACTTCGCTCAAAGTTGGTTGCTGCACATAATTTCGGCGAGTGGGTACGCTTTATGAAGTACGCTCGTGCTCGATTATGAAGGTTTATCTTAGTGGCATATCGGCAGTAAAGCCTTATCTCTTAAATGGAGATATTAAAGCAAACGAGGTATTTGCTCTTGAATCATTCTATTCCGTAAGAGATTGGCAGAAATCGTTGATTCCAAAGTTTGCATCATTTCTCTTGGATAGTGGAGCATTCACATTTATGAGTAATGCCGCAAAGCACGGAAATATAGATTGGCTCAGCTATGTTGATAGATATTGCGATTTTATCATAGAAAACGATATAAGACTATTCTTTGAGTTGGATGTTGATAAGATTAAAGGTCTCAAATATGTAGAAATGCTACGACAGCGAATTGAAGATAAAACTCATCGCAAGCCAATACCCGTTTGGCATATAGGGAGAGGAAAAGACTATTATCTACAAATGATAAAAGAATATCCTTATATTGCCATTGGTGGGATAGCAGCAAAAGAAATGCCCATATCTAAATTTGAGGCATTATTTCCTTACATGATAGGGATGGCTCATAAGAATGGATGTAAGGTTCATGGGTTGGGATATACAAGAGTTGATAATCTACAAAAATATAGATTCGATTCCATTGATTCCACAACATGGACTGTAGGGGGGCGATTTGGAGAAGCTTCTAAATTTGAAAATGGTAGCATAAAACGTTTATCATTTAGAGATAAGGGAGTTAAATACAAGATGGTGAGAGATAAAGAAGCTCTTACTTTATATAACTTTAAAGAATGGTTAAAATTCCAGCATTACGCTGATAAAAATTTATAGATTATGAAAGATTCATTGATTATTGTATCAGGAGGTATGGACTCGGTAACTCTCCTGCATGAGAAGAAAGAGAGTATCGCTCTCGCAGTATCTTTTGATTATGGTTCTAACCACAATCAGAAGGAGATTCCTTTTGCTAAGTTGCATTGTGAGCGACTTGGTATCAAGCATATTGTTATCTCACTCGGCTTTATTCACGACTACTTCAAATCCTCTCTCCTCGAAGGAGCAGAAGCTATCCCAGAAGGTAACTACGATGATGAGAATATGAAATCAACTGTAGTTCCTTTCCGTAACGGCATTATGCTCTCTATCGCTTGCGGAATCGCAGAGAGCAACGGATTGAAGAAGGTTCTCATCGCTAACCATTTCGGCGACCACGCTATCTACCCAGACTGTCGCAAGGGCTTCATCGATGCCATGTCTGAGGCAATGAAGAATGGTACTTACGAGGGCATCACCATTGATGCGCCTTACACCAACATTACGAAGACTGATGTTGCTCGCCATGGCAAGGAGCTTGGCATTAACTACGCTGAGACTTGGAGCTGCTATAAGGGCGGTGAGAAACATTGTGGTAAGTGCGGCACTTGTATGGAACGCAAGGAAGCTCTCCGTGATGCAGGTATTTCAGACCCAACCGAATACCAGGATGAGTAAGGCAAGCGGAGGTACACGAAACTATTCGGGTAACCCTAAGACGATGGCTAAGAGAGAATCAGAATTTCAAGCCATCGTCTCTACGGGCAACTATAAAGATAGCTACTTCGATAAAAGCGGCGGTTATTATGTGGTACATAACAACCATAATAAGATTGCTGACCCGAATACCAATAAGGAAATGTATGCCGCAGAAGTTCTTGCCAAAAAGGGTTATCGTGTATATTTGATGAGCGAAATGTCGTATATAACGGGAGCGAAGAAGACTGATGGCTTCAAAGAGCACGCCGTGATGGATATGAAAACCATCAACTCGGCGAGTGCCTATAAGGTAGAGAATGCATTGAAGAGTGCTGCAAAGCAAGGGGCAGAGGTTGCTATCCTCATACAGAATAACAAGGCTATGACAAAGGAATATGTCAAAGACCAAATTTCTATGTATCTCACTCATGCAAAAGGAAATGAAAGAGGTAACTTAAAAGAAGTTATTGTTGTTGGCTTATCAGGCAATGTTCATCGCCATAAGCTTTGATAGAAAACAGCAAAGCAGGTACACCTCTTTGCCTTTGAAGAATAAGCGTGAAATCGAGCAGCCAGTGTACTGACCCACCCGATTTATTCTTCTCGGTCGCAAAATTAAGAATAAAAATTGAAATAACAAAATAAAAGAAAGGAAAATTATGTATTACGTTTCAAAAAGAATGGAGATTGCGGTTTCACATAAGCTGACACTCTCTTATGAAAGCAAGTGTGCCAATCTTCATGGGCATAATCTGATAGTTACTGTTTATTGTAAGGCAAAGGAGCCTAACAAAGATGGTATGGTGATGGACTTCAAGCATATCAAGCAGAAGATTCACGGCTACCTCGACCACGGCAACCTCAACGAGCTTTTGCCTTTCAATCCTACAGCTGAGAATATCGCCAAATGGATTGTTGCTCAGTTCCCAGAGTGCTACAAGGCACAGGTACAGGAGAGTGAAGGCAATATCGCCGTTTATTGTGATGATAATAAGATTGACGGAAAGGAGGCACTCTAATGGCTAAGTACAAGGTAAACGAAATCTTCTACTCTATCCAAGGTGAGGGAAGACATGCAGGCAGAGCGGCTATCTTTGTCCGCTTCTCGGGTTGTAATTTAAAGTGTCCTTTCTGTGATACTGATTTTAAGAAGTATGAGGAAATGGGAGCTATTGATATTCTGAATAAGATTCAGTTGCTCTCACCCGATTGTAAATTTGTTGTCTTTACGGGCGGTGAGCCTACGTTGCAAGTGGATGAGGAGCTTACTACCCTTCTCCAAAATTGGGGCTATTATATTGCTATGGAGACCAACGGAACGCACAAGATTCCAGGCGGTATCAACTGGGTTACATGTTCTCCTAAGTGCTTATTCGTTAAGGGCGCAGAACCTATCATTAAGGTTGCTACTGAGGTGAAGGTTGTCTTTGATGGCGAGCATGAGATTACCGATTGTGGTATTGATGCAGATTACTACTACGTTCAGCCTTGTGATACGGGTGATGCAAAAAAGAATGCCGAGATTCTGAAACAGACAGTTGCTTTCGTAGAGGCTAACCCTAAATGGCGACTTTCTTTACAGCAGCAAAAGATTCTCAACGTGAAATAAATCATTTCGCCTATGAGCAAGAATAAAAAGAAGACCCAAACAAAGTATCGTCCTATCTGCTTTTACTGCGGTGGGAAACTTTGTTGGGATTCATCAGGTGACCGCAGCGAGGATGATGATTCCGTAGTGGACTTCTATCATTGTATGCAATGCGGTGCTTCTTATGAGGTATATGAGCCTAATGAGGAGGAGAAACAAGATTATAAAGAATTTTGGAAAGGTTAATAATATGGCTAAGATTACAAAAGAAACAGCAGAAAAGCATATCAAAGAACTCTTGGAGTATATCGGTGAAGACCCTAACCGCAAGGGCTTAGAGGGCACACCTGACCGCATTATCAGAATGTGGAAAGAAATATTCAGAGGTTATGACCCTTCACAGAAGCCGAAGATAACCACCTTTGATAACAATGATGACGGTATCGTCTATGATAACATGGTTATCGACCAAGGCGATTTCCATTCAAACTGCGAACATCATTGTGTTTGGTTTTGGGGCAAGTATTGGTTCGCATATATTCCGAACCCAAAGGGCAAAATTCTCGGTATCTCTAAGATTGGTCGTGTAGTTGATTACTGCTCCGCTCGTTTACAGATACAGGAGCGATTGGTACATGACATCGTAGATATGCTGAAAGAGGCTCTCGGTAGCGAATATCCACCACTTGGTATTGCTCTCGTTATGAAGGGGCATCATTCTTGCAAAGAGTTTAGAGGCGCAAAGAAGAAGGGCATTATGACCTCTTCTTACCTTGAAGGTGCTTTCAAAGACGACCCACAAGTGAGGGCTGAGTTTATGAACCTCGTAAATGGTGATAAGTATGAAGGTTAAGTCAGTCAAAACAAAAATCTTGGAGGAAGTAGGTTTTCTGCTTCCTACCAAGAAGCTTCTTTCCTCCAAGGAAAAGGTTGAAATCATGGAGCAGTTTTTGATGATGCCAGCTTGCGAAGTGGTGAAGCTACAACAAGATGGGCGTAAGGCTGTTTTTGTTCAACAGATAGCAAAGTTGCTCTATAATAATAATCTCGGAGAGTACTTTAATGTACTGAAAATGTGCCGAGATATGGCAGCAGAGGAAGAAGAAAATAAAGGTGCTTTTCTTAAATAAAAGCTATTGTTGGGAATAAATTAGGAATAAAAGCTATTAATATGCCATTATCAAAAGATGAAAGCAAGCGAAAAAAACAGCTTGCAAACCTTGAAAAAGGTAAGTTTAAAAAAGGTGGAGTTGGCAACCCAAAGGGCAGACCACCAAAGCCTAAGACGATGTCATTGTTCATTGAGGAAATGAAGGAGAAGGGCTACGAAGTGCCTTCCTCTCAGATTATCGCAGAGTCTTTTCTGTATATCGCTACGCTGCCCGAAGACGAATTGAAGGCGGTGTTGGCTGATAAGTCACGCCCGATGATGCAACGCATTATTGCCAAGGGAATACTTGACAAGAAAGGACTTGATGTGCTCGAAAGAGTTATTGATAGAGCCTACGGAAAGATTCAGCGTATTGACCTTACAAGCAAGGGCGAGCAGATTAAGCAAGACCCATTGCAAGTACACGTTGTTAACAATAATGAAGAGTATCAGAAGATACTCGCTGAGATTCAGAAAGAGAAGGAAAAGAAGGACGCTGAGCCAGACAGAACAGCAGAATGATAAAAGATACAGATAAAGGATAATAGAAATATGCCGCACGTATATTTAGCAAAGAACTACATGAGGGTAAAGGCAGCGAAAGAAGCAGGGTTCACAACTTGCTCTCTTCAAGGCTCAAGTCGTAGTGCCAAGACGTATAGTGTTGTGCAGTTCCTTTGTATGCTTTGCTTTACCTATGCTGGGACGACCGTTTCCATCATTCGTGCTGGTATGCCTTCCATTAAACGAACTGTCTATCGTGATTTCAAGGATATAATGCTCAACTTTGGTTGGTGGGATGATAAGTGCATGAATAAATCGGAGTTCGTTTATACCTTCCCAAACGGCTCTTGGATTGAGTTCTTTTCCACCGATAATGAGCAGAAAGTGCGTGGTTCTAAGCGTAAGATACTCTTCGTAAACGAGGCGAATGAGCTTTCTTTCCTTGAATGGCAACAGTTGCAAATGCGTACCACCGAGTTCTCTATCCTCGACTACAATCCATCCTTCTCAGAGGAACATTGGATTAACCAAGTGAACGAGGAAAAGAGCACTTACTGGTTTATATCCACATACAAGGATAACCCATTCCTCGAACCGAAGGTAATCGCCGAGATTGAGAGCTTGAAGTGGAAGAATCCGAGCCTATGGCGCATCTATGGACTTGGGCAGCGTGCCATCGTTGAGGGTCTTGTATTCGAGAACGTAGTGATTGATGACTATATACCTGTGGAGGCTATGAGACATCATTGGCGTGGAATGGACTTCGGATATACTAATGACCCAACAGCTCTTATTGATGTATATCTTTGGGGAGATAATCTTTATCTTGATGAAGCTTGCTATCAAACCAAAATGCTTACAGATGATATTATACGAGTAATCAAAGAGGATAAGTATAACACTGAGGTTATATCCGAATGCGCCGATCCTCGCTTGATAGACGAAATCTATAATGCTGGAATTGATATAAAGGCAGTAAAGAAATTTCCTGGTTCTATAATGGCAGGTATTACAAAGATGCTTTCTTATAAGATTCATATCACAAAGAAGTCAACGAATCTTATAAAGGAGTTTCACAATTATACCTATCGGCAAGATAAAGAAGGTAAGTGGTTGAATGAGCCAATCGATATGTATAATCACGGAATAGATGCGGTTCGCTATTGCATTCTTAACAAGGTATTAGGCGACTACGCCAGCGGTATGTCGGCAGGCGATATTCTTGGTTTAATGTAAAAATGGATAGCCATGAAGCGATATTACGACAAGCGACCAAAAGAACCTCGCAAGCGTATGCACTACAATAAGCGAGGTATCGCCAAGCACTCATTCCGCACGGAGGCAGAGGCTTTGCGGTTTATAAAGAAATGCAAATTAACCGAATATACGCCGTATCTGTGCGCAGAATGCGGTTACTGGCACATTGGTAGGCGATATAAAAGATAAGGGCAGAGAGAGCGAATAAACCGCCTTTCTGCCCTATTCTATTATAATTCAATATGCTTTACAAGCCAATCGCCAACTGTAAGATGCTCACTATCGGCTTTTTCTCTTAGCTTTCCCAAAAATGAAATATCTATTGAGGTGTGAAGCATCGTTTTATTGAGTTTCTTTCGTCCGCTGCCAACCCTTGCGCCTCCTCTGTTGCTTTTCTTGTTATCCATATCTATTTTGTTAGAAGTCTTACTCATATTATTCTACAATTTGAAATCACAAAACCTTTTTCAAAAAATCTTTTGATTTTAGCTTATTTTTAATATCTTTTTAGACTTTATCATTTGTTTACACGCACTTTCCGCTTTCTTTCCTCCTATTATACGTATTTATTAACTTTGCCCTCATAAATAAACGCTTATTTGATTATGAGAGCAATAGAACAAATTGTAGCAATGCCAGAGGCAGCCGATGTATATAAGTTGCTAACGGCGAGAAAGCAGAGATTTGCCGTTTCCTTGGAGATTGCGAATCAACAATGGGAACCCGAGCAGCACAGAATCTTTGACAGAAACATCCGTAAGGATAAGATGATAAATGTGCCAACTGGGCAGACAGACCCGATTACCGGTAAGCCAATCTATAAGAAGCAGAAGGTAAAGGTTTGCCGAATCGCCATACCTTTTCAGAAGTCCATTGTGAACCTTACGGTCGGTTTCTTACTTATGAATGCCGTCACCTACAAGGCTACGGCGCACGGCGTTGACGTGAAGAAGATGAATGATAAACAGCAAAAACTCTTCGATGCCATCAATCACTGCTACCACGATAACAAGATGAAGTACTTCGACAAGCGATTGGCTCGCATTCTCTTCAAGGAATGTGAGTGCGCCGAGTTATGGTATATGCCTACGGATGCCGAGGGCAAGCTGAGAAATGAAATCAGAGTACAGTTGCTTGCACCTTCCCTTGGGGATAAGATTTACCCTCACTTCAACGACTATCATATTATGGATGGTTTCGCGAGGGAGTACTATATCACTGACGAGCTTGGAACGCAAGAGCTTCATTTCGATGTTTACACCAACCTCTATTGCTATCAGTATATCAATGACAAGGGCGGTGGATGGAAGTTATTGAAGGCAGCGAAACACGGCTTTACAAAAGTTCCTGTGGTCTATTATCGTCAAGATAAACCAGAGTGGGCAGATGTTCAGTGGGCGATTGAGAGAGTTGAGACCTGCGTTTCCAACTGGGGCGATACAAACGACTATTTTGGCACGCCTAAGTACTTTGTAAAGGGACGTTTGGAAGGATTTGCTGAGAAGGGGGAGCAAGGTGCGGTGTTCCAAGGTGGCGATTCCGCAGATATGCGAGTTCTTTCTTGGGATAACTCACCTGAGAGTGTGAAGGGAGAAATAGCCTATCTCTTCAATATAATCTATTCGTTCACGAATGTTGCCGACATCAGCTTTGAGAATATGAAGACATTGGGTAGCAATACCAGTGGTGCGGCTATCCGTTTGATGTTCACCGCACCCTATATGAAGGCAGACTTGAAGACCGAGCTTTTCGGTGAGATGTTTACTCGCCGTAGCAATATCGTGGCGAACGGCATCTGTAATGTGGGCGCATATACTCCAGGAATTGATGAGTCGGTGGCTGAGGATATTGACTTTGAGCCAGTATTCAAGCCTTATTTGCCAAAGAATGACGTGGAACTATTGCAACTTATTACTTCTTCAAACGGAGGTGCTAAATCAACATCCAATCGCCGTGCCATCGAGCTGAACCCTCTTAATGATGACCCAGATAAGGTTGAGGAAGAGATGCAGGAAGAGCAACAAGAGGCATTGGCGCAACAAGCAGCTCTTTCGGGGCTTGGCAGTGCCGCAAATGGAAGTCAGTCAGTTTCCAATGAAGAAGAGGAAGAAGAATAACTATGTCAAAGAAGCTCACATCAAAACAGCAGAAAGAACAACTGAATAATCTGTTCGCCGTTTATAACAAGCGGTTGGGCAGATTATACAGCGATTATGTCAAGAAGCTCACCTCTCTTGGCTATGGAGAAGATGTGCTCGAAGATGATGCGCTTTTTAACTTTGATAACTTTCCGCAGTTAAAGGCTCGTTTGAACGACATCTTTAATGATTACTATCAGAATAGCCTTCTTTGTTATAAGAGCGGCATCACCGATGGCGTTGCATTGGCGTATAACCACGATGAAATGGTTATAGGCGGTTATTCCGTGCTTACTGATAAAGCTATAAGGGTTGCAAGAGATACCGCCGCAGCCACGTTTATTTCAAATCGCTTGAAAACAAAGAATGGATTGAATCTCGCTCAGATTGTTTGGAACTACTGCCAACAGACAAAGAGTGAATTTGAAATGGCTATGAGTAATACCATTGCGGACGGAATCAAAAAAGGCTCATCAGCAGAGGAAGTAGGCAAGAGCATACGAAAGTATCTCAACGACCCAGATATGATGTATCGCCGTTATCATACTATCAAGGTTCAGAAGAACGGAAAGAAGAAAGATGTGGTGACTTGGCGAAGACGTAGAATCATTGACGGTAAGGTGCGCTTCGTTGAAGAGCCTTTAGAGAAAGTTGGGATGGGCGTTTATCGCTCGTCAAGAAAGAATGCTCTCAGAGTAGCTAGAACGGAGATAAATGCCGCCTATCACAAGGCAAGAAACAATAGATGGGCAAATGAGCCTTTCGTTATCGGTCAGTATATTCACGTATCGCCACAACACAATATAGATGATATATGCAACGACCTTGAAGGTCGCTACCCAAAAGATTACGTATGGATTTCTTGGCATTCTCAATGTATCTGCACCTCAGACCCTATCACCATACAAGGCGAGGAGAAGAAGGAGTTTTATAAACGCTTAATCGCTGGCGAGGATATGAGTAACTACGTATCCCCTTTTGCCGTGCTCACTATGCCCGAAAAGTACAATCAATACATCAAGGATAACTCCGAAGCTATCATAAAGGCAGGAATGAAGGGTAAATTAGCTTGGCATTTGCAAGATAACACAAAGTATTGGGCACATCTTTTAAGCCCGTCAGACCGCAAGAAATTGGGGTTAAAGGCGGTTTCTTCTAAGGAGCTTATACTTGCGAAGGCAAAGGAACGCCACGCCCTTAGAACTAAGGAGCAGATAGATAAAATACAGAGCCGATGGGATAAGCATAGACGTGACTATTACAATGGCTTGGTTCATAATCTGCTCGGAAGCAAATCTGTTACGGATATAAAGAGCCAAGACCTCTTTGAACGTTACTATGCTATCCGATACGCAATCAAGGAAAAGAAGAGTGCTTCTGAGATAGCTTCTTTGTTTGATAGATTCAAACGAGGTTATCAGACTAAACTTGCATGGACTGACCGCAAGGTTGCGATGAATGTTATGAAGGTGGCTGCTAATTACGGAGAAACCGATGTTTCTTCCGTTCTAAGCGCATTAAAGTCTGCTAACTATACATTGGCAAGGAAAGAGGCGAAAACGCTCGCAAACGCTATTTCTGCCATTAAAAAGGATGAACTATCACTTTCCGCTCTCATCCCTGATGTTAATAAGTGGCATAAGCAGTTTACGTCAAAGGAATTGCACGGAGTATATGATGCCGTAGAAGCGAAGTTGGCTCAATGGCAAAGCTTGACGCTTGAAAAGCAAGCTAGCAAATTGCAATTTGAGGCAGTTGATTTCCTTGGTGGAAATATGCACGGGGTTCAACAGAAGTATGCTACATGGAAGGTATCGCAAGCGGCATATCTCAAAAAGCTTGATGAGGTAAAAACGGCGATTGATTGGGTGAATATCAATAAAGCTTATGCTGACGTAAAAGGCTATAAGACACAGAGCAAGATATATCATAAGCTTATCTATGACCTTGAACATGCTATGCTTGCAAAAGATAAGACCCTTGCTGAGCAGCTTATCAAAGAAGCAGAGGATAAAAAGGAATTGCTTATCCAGTTAAAGACAAAGAGAGCTGTGAATAAAAATAATGGCTCTATACCTTTTGATGCCAATGCTTACTCTAAGGCTCGAAAGGATGCTGCACTCTGGGCAAGGGATGCTGATATTGGTGATGATTATTTCCGACCTTTTGCTGAAGCTGATTGGAAGCGATGGACACAGAACGAGAAAGAGGTTGGATTTAATTATACAAGCGGAAGTTCATATATCAATGAGCCTTTGTATAAATCGTATCTTAGTACAAAATATGGCGTTCATGGAGAGATAAGAGATAGTTGGAAAGATATAAATACACTATCCAGTATGATAGAGAAATCAAAACCATTTACTCGTGACGTATGGCTTAATAGAGGTACAAGTATTGACGAGTTTTTGGGGCAGTTTGGTGAGAGATTGATAAGTGATAGAGCGATAGAAATTAAATATGAAAATATAGCAAGGGAATTAAAAGAGAAAAAGGAGGAATTGCGATGGGAAATGAATAATCGGAAGATAAAGACATTGCAATCAAAAATTGATGATTTACAAAAACAGCTCGATTCGGTAGATATTTCAAACATTATCACTTCTGACCTTTCTAAGATAATTGGAAAAGAAGGCTTAAATAAGCCTTTTATGTCAACGGCGCATACGAAAGGTTATGGCTTTGTTGGAAGCGGAGAGAATAACGTAACTTCCCGTTGCGTTTATAATATCTACTGCCCGAAAGGTACAAAAGGTATTTATACTGAACCTTACAGCCGTTATGGAAGACTATGGGACGATGGCTACAAATGGGATGGAAAAGATGGGACACATAGCTATGGTGGAAGTATGGAATTAGAAGTTGTATTACAACGAGGTACAAGGTTTAGAGTAACAAAGGTACAAAGACAATTTAATAATGGCGAATTTAGATGGTTTATTGATATTGAAGTTATCGACCAGCCTACACCAATTACGAATATCCCATAAAATAATAAAGGGCGAGGAAGCTACTCCTTGCCCTTTTTGTATTCATTGATATACCATTCTTTGAAACTCTTAGCATCACCACCGAAATGTGTATAGCGGTCGTATAAGAGAGCTTTCATTGTCGCAGGAGTATCATCATCATCACAGAAGGTTCTTAACCCTGCTCTAAGATAATTATCAAGGTACTCGCCCATTAAATGAAAGTTTGCGTTACCTTCTTTTGAATTTAATGATAATTCTACCCAAATCTGCTCATATCCCCACCAAAGTGGAGCATCTTTAGGTCGTTCTGCTTCACCTTTGAAGTATCGGCAGTGCTTGATTAAATCTTCCTTATTCGCCATATCTATCAATAAATTTAGTTACTACATTTTTCATATCCAAAGGGAGATAGTTCAATGCTTTTTCCTTCATTTCTTGTGGAATACCAAAGAGTGGCTGAGCGATTGAACCAACGATTGCGCCCATCGTGTCGCTATCACCGCCGTATGAAACAGCCCTTCTGATTGCATCCTCGAAACTATCACTATCAAACACTATCTTGAATGCGAGCGGAACACACTCTTGGCAGGTCTCTGCCCATTTGCCTCTTGGTGGTATTCTATCCTCCCATTTAATGCCATAGTAAACGTTTGCTATGATATTCAACATATCTTTCTTTTCTCCCTTTCTCAAAGAAAAGATAGCATTAGATACCGCAGCAGCACCTATCAAACCCTCAGTATGGCTATGTGATACCTTTGCGCTCATTATTGCCTGACGGATAGCATCGGAACTTTCTTTAAATGCCCAAGCTGTCGGACTAACTCGCATTGCTGCCCCATTTCCGTAGCTATTATAAGGCTGTGGATTTGAGCTATGCACCCAATTCGAGAAACTTGCACCGTATGCGCCCATCGGATTTGGGTATCTCTTACACCAGTATTGTAGTGAGTTTCTGTAATCTCTTTCCGTTGGCTTTTCCTCATTAATTTCTCTTTCAAGAATAGCATAGGCTACGGCTATCGTACAGATTGTATCATCCGTGAAGTTACACCCCTTGCCGAATAACTCAAAATTATAATCTTTCGTGTTATTGAACTCGAAACGAGAACCAACAATATCACCAATAATTGCACCTAACATAACTATATCTCCTATTAATTAATTTCCTTCTTTTGTTAATTAAACGCAAATTTACGAATAAAAATTAAGCTAACCAAAAAATTTTTATTATTTTTGCACCATTGTTGTATCTCCGCATTCATTGCGGAATATATTAAACAAAAATTTCCTTAGTGGCGCACTCCCATGTATCTCCGAGGGGTGCGCCTTTCTTTTACCCTATTTTAAGAACTCTTTTAAGGCTACGTGATAGACATCATATCTAAGATAGGTAACGTACATCATCGCCAAGTCTCCCAGAGGGAAAGTCGGGTACGGACTACCGTCTGATATGATTTCGTTCAACGTCCATTTAGGATATTTCTTTTCATATCCTTTGAGTGCCGAAAGCAATTCTTTGAGTTTTTCCTCACCGAAAGCTGACTTTATCTTCTCTTTATTTCTTAATGCGAAACGTGCCATAAGCTAATTATATTTGATAATCTTATACTTTGTCTCAATCATAACGTTACCGAAGAATAAGGTCTTAACATAGGTCTCGCTACCCTTTTCTTCGACCTTATTGCCTATCTGATAGCCATCCTTTTCGAAGAACTCTTTCAAGGCTTTTCTTGCCAATTTCACGCTTTCAAACCTTCCGCCGAGTATTCCTTTTTCTCTATTCACCACTCTACGAGGAGCGTTCTTTACGTTTATCGCTGTTCTATATGTTACAAGATTTATCTGATACACAATCTATATTTATTTACTTTTCTACTTCATAAAGATATTGAGTATCCCCACCGCCAAGAGTGAGGATAACCGAAGGCTCACCGAGCATTGGCTGCTTATGGAAGTCACACCAATACCAATGATTCCGTTTCAGTTTGCCTTCTATCACATTCAGCTCCAAATCATTCTTTTCAGGAGCTTCAAGATAATCCTTGCCCTGTCGCATATCCAAGCGATGTAAGGCTAAAAGTACGTCAAATGCTCTCATATCTTACTCAGCTTTATCAACGACAACAAGGTTTTTCAATCTCTCCAAGAATGTGTGGTAATCATCCTCGCAGAGAATCACTTGACCGCCCGTTGGTGTGGTCTTGCAATTAAGCTTTATAGATGTTACTATATCGCCATTTCGTGAAGGTTCAACGTAAGCGATATTATCTATATTAACAAGGGTACAATGCCCTTTATACTTTACCTCAATAAACTTTGTCATAATCTTAATTATTTATATCCGCATTTAATACCAGAGCAGCAGCCACCTAAATAGAAGTGGCAGAAGCCTAAGAAATAGTGCTTACAATGCTCATTTATCTTAATTTCTTCCTTTTTCATAATTGAATGAATATAGCAGTTTATTCTTCTTGAAATCATAAGAATAGCCCTTATCCTTCATTATCCCTAACAAGTAGTCTCTTTCTGTATCATTTGCTTTCCTTAGATACCCTGTAGAGTACTTTACATTCGTAGAGGTATTACCTGCCCCTATTCCTAATTTTTCGAATATGAAAGAATACTTAGCATGAGCTTCTATCCAATCTTCGTTATGTACTTTATGTAGGATAAAGACACAATGTTCTCCTCTCCAATCATTCTCCAATGTTAAAATATCGCCTTCTTTATACATATCTTATTCACATTCATCTAAATATTCACACCAAGCCTCGTTAAAGACCCTATTTAAACGCTCATTCTTCTCAACCTCTTCGTAGGTAAGATTGAGCGGTGGAAGCGCATCTTGCGGTGTATATGTATATCCGCATTCATGGTTAGCGAACTCATATTTGAATGCTAATTTAAGATTATCATCATCCTTTAAGAACTCTTCAAGCTCTTTCTGTGTTCTCTGAAAGTGCTCCTCGAAAAGATGGGTATCTTTCTTTAAGCAATAGCAACCACCAACGAGCATATCAATCTTACTAATATCTTCGGCGTTGGTGGTGAGACCCCACTCTTCCATCATTTTCTTAAACTGCTCTTTACCAAAGGCAGCTTTCATGGGCAATTTATTAAGCTCCTTGCTGTGCTTCTTCATTAACTCTGCGTACTTATTCATTGTTGTATCTCCTTAAACTTTAAATTATTGTTTTATTATTAATTATACCGCAAAATTAATAAATTCTTTTTAGTTAGCAAAATATTTCTATTAATTTCTTTAATATTTTAATAG